>Ga0247723_1000065_pt1 | contig 60932 bp, 69 predicted proteins | sample MSEWelMarce5H_FC_FD_189079 | JGI IMG/M metagenome (GOLD analysis project Ga0247723, IMG submission 189079) | Subsurface sediment microbial communities from gas well in West Virginia, United States - MSEEL Well Study Marcellus 5H_FC | ecosystem: Environmental > Terrestrial > Deep subsurface >...
AGTCTCTGTCACGCTTTCACCTTGCCATCGGCCTTTCGGTTTATGGGCAATCAAGATGTCTCCAACTTTCAGCTTAGGTTTCATTGCAGTGGCAGTTTTTCAGTTTTTGGTTTCGACCCTTCCTCGGGATCACGAGCAATGCCAGCCGCATCACGGAGGACACGGCACATGACACTGGAGACAGACCGTTCCTCCCGAGCCGCTTCGGCTTGGTAGAACGCCAGCACATTCGGTGGCAGGACCACCGTGAATTTCTTGTGTTTCATAGGCGGCACGAACCTATTCCGAACTTTTCCGAATGGCAATACTTATTTCATCCAAATGGCGAAAAAAGAATTGACGGCACCCCGAAGCGTGAACCATGGTCCCCGCCGCACCCACATGAATCCGCTGACACTATTGCAAGGCGACTGCCTCGACCTGATGAAGACAATCCCTGACGGAAGCATCGACATGGTCATGTGTGACCTTCCGTATGGAACCACCGCTTGCAAGTGGGATAGCGTGATTGCGTTCGAACCGCTGTGGGCGCAGTATCGCCGGGTGTGCAAGAAGAACGCCGCGATTGTGCTGACGGCATCGCAACCATTCACGAGTGTCCTTGGTGCCTCACGTATCGACATGCTTCAGTATTCGTGGTATTGGCAGAAGACCCGCGCCACTGGACACCTCAATGCGAAAAAGCGACCCATGAAGGACATCGAGGATGTGCTCATTTTTTACTGCTCACAACCCACATACAACCCTCAAGGACTGGTTCATTCACCGCGCAAAGTTCAAAACTCCGCGAGCGATATGGCTCGCGGAGTTTCAACGGATGCTTGCGCTACCGTCACGGGTGGCATCACGGCGAAAGAATATGAGCAGGAGTTCACGAACTACCCGAGGCAAGTGCTCGCCTTTCCCTCAGAAGGTGGAACAAAACACCCCACCCAGAAACCCGTCGCCCTCATGGAGTATCTCATCAAGACCTACACCAACCACGGCGAGATTGTTCTCGACAACACGATGGGCAGCGGCACCACCGGAGTCGCCTGCATGAATATCGGACGGAGGTTCGTCGGCATCGAGCGTGACCCCGACTATTTCAAGATCGCTGAATCCCGCATCCACGAAGCAGCACTCAAGGCTTTTGAAATCTGAACCCATGGCAAGTCTCACCGACACCCTCATACGCCTGATCGACGAGAGTCCTCTCTCGCTCCACCAGATCGCCAAGCAGGCGGGCGTTCCATACCTCCCCCTCCAACGCTATTGCAGACATCGACGAGGCATGACCGGACGGGTCAACGAGACCTACGACGTGGCTGCCGCTGATGCGGTGTATCGCACGCTCACGGGCCGGGACTATGTGGAGGAGGGGACACCATGAAAGGCCCATACTTCGGCGGCACCAAGGTCGAGTCAGGCGTGAAGCGTCTGTCCGCAGAGACGTTCAAACAGTTCGTCCAGAACTGCATCTACACCCCCGTCCAGATCCAGATGAGTCGTGGTGACTTCAACGCCATGACCGTGAAGGAACGGGACCAGATGAAGAACGGACCCTACTTCGTCGCCTGCTCCTACGACTACGACGAGGGACCACGGAACGACTCCGCTGCCACGTCCTTCCACCTCGTCATCCTCGACATGGACGAGGGTCCGTTCATCCGTGCGTTCTTTGAATCACCGGAGACGTTCATGGAGCATCTCCATCCGTACAACTTCGCAGTTTACACCACCGCGAAGCACACGCCCGAGGCACCCCGGCTGAAGGTGGTGGTGGACATCGAGCCCACGGACCCTGCGAACCACCACCGCTTCGTCAATGCGGTCATCGACCGTCTGGCAATCCCGAGAAACTTCAAAGGGACTACCGAATCACACACCCTCAGCCTCCCCGCCTTCCGCCCGGTGCAGTTTCTCGGTGAAGATTTCACGGCAGTCGTCGCCTCCAATACAGACGGCATCCCGATGTCGCTGTCCGATCTACCCGAGGCAACGGACGACGAGCAGCAGCGGATATACCGATGCACGGCACTCGCCGACCCAGAGGCATCACTCGCCTATCTTCCGGTTCCCGGGCTGACGGTCGAGGACATCCGCGAACCCCTGTTCGCCCTCTCACCGGACATGCTCTATCACCCATGGCTCTACGTTGCCATGTCGCTGAAGCACCAGTTCTCCAACTCGGAGGAAGAGGCACAGGCGGCATACGAACTCTGGGATGAGTGGTCAGCCACGGGCAGCAAGTATCAAGGCAGCGACGAGACTTTCAGAAAGTGGAAATCCGCCACCCCCTATGCCAAGTTCCGCGCACCTCGGACCATCAAGTCCCTGTTCTTCGATGCCACCAAGGCAGGGTGGAAGAACGACAAGGTCGCCAACAAGATCGAAACCAACGTCAAGGAATGGATCGAGGCGCAGACAGACGGGGCTATCCTCACCCGCGAAGGCACGAAGCGCATCGCCGACATGCCGTTCCAGAATGCGACGACCGAGGAGATTCTCATCATGGCGTTGCAGGCGAAGCTCAAGGTCCTCACCGGATCGACCATCGACAAGGGAACGCTTCGCAAGCAGGTCACCGCTGATCGTCGGGCCGAGCGAACCGAGAAGGTGCGCGAGGAGAAACCCGGCTGGATACTCCCCTTCTGTTTCGTCGGTCCTGAGAACCTGTTTTACAACGTGGTGACGGGCGACAGTTACAAGCCCGAAGCGTTTGATAATACCTTCTCCCGCCATCTCACTCCCGCACCAGACCCGAACTCCAACGACCCGGCATCGGCGATACCCATCATCAAGCCCAGTGCAAAGGCACTCAATGAGGTGCAGATTCCCGTGGTCCACGGATACACCTACGCCCCGCACCGCCCGAACGAGATGTATTTCGACGACAAGACGGGGAGGCACATGCTCAATACCTTCAGGCTAACATCATTCCCAGAACTGGACGACGAACGCGCCGACCTCGCAGGCCGCTTGGTCACCAAGCTGATGTCCGTGGTCGTCGGTGACCCAGAGCAGGAACGACACCTCCTGAACTACTTCGCATTCATCGTCCAGAACCCCGGCAAGAAAGTCCGGTGGGCACCGTTCATTCAAGGCATTCAAGGTGGAGGCAAGGGGACTCTGGTGGAGTGTGTGTTCGCAGCTATCGGGATGCCGAACGCAAAGCTGGTCACCGCTGACGCGATCAACTCCACATTCACGGAGTGGCGCGAAGGTGCGATCCTTGTTTACCTCGACGAGATCAAGAGCCCCGGCTCCAACCGCTACGAACTCATCAATCGCCTCAAGGACTGCATCACGAACTCATTCATCATGGTGAGTCAGAAGTTCAAGGACATCAGGAACATCGAGAACGTGTCGAACTACATCCTGTCCACCAACAACCGGGATGCCCTTGTGCTGGAGGATGGAGATCGTCGGTATCAGGTCATCATCTCACCCATCCAATCACACAGTCAGGTCGTCGAACTCAATGCGAGCGGACTCTTGCAGAAGGTCCACGCATTCCGTGAGAAGTATCCCGGCGCACTTCGTTCGTTCTTCCTGAACCACAAGGTCGATGATGACTTCCCCGTGAATGGTCCAGCCCCGATCACCCGCTTCCGTGCTGAGATGATCGAGGACTCCAAGAACAATCTCCAGCTTGCCATCGAAGGACTGATCGAGGATGACCGCTACCCACTCATCGGTGACGACGTGATCGACTATGAAGAGTTGGACATGCTCACGAAGCACGAGCAGATGAAGAACGGTCGCCTGTCGAAATACCTCCGTGAATTGGGATACAGCAAGCTCGGCGTCTATGAACTGGAAGGCAGACGCAGGACGCTCTGGACCCACGACCGCAATCATTTCGAGGAGGTGGTTCCTGCGGACGAACTCGTGAGGATCAGGCTTAATATGATGCCAGAAATTTAATGACGATTTTTCTTGCCCATACCACAGTTTTACACTTAACTAATCCCGCATGAGCACTTCATCGCCTCACATTAAATTTGGCTACCGGATCATCGAGCATTACGACAGTCGGAGAAAGCGTGATCGGCTTCAGAAACCGTTCCAATACTCAGCCCAGATCGTTCGCCACGTAGGCCCCGATGCCATCGACCTGCCGAAAGGCGTCAACAAAGCCGTCGCCCGGTATTCCCGTGGCAAGTATCCCATCTCATTCATCGGAAACAAACAACGCGCAAAGTATGAAGCACGACTCCAAGCCACACGGTGAGAAGCCCTTCACCTACCACCCACACAAGATCGACGATCCCAAGACCTACGCTGAAAACTACGACCGGATCTTCAGAAAGCCCAAAAACGAATCTCCCAAAACCGAGAACAAACAAGACCATGTCAATCGAACAACTGATCGCTGAAAACACAGCCGCCCTCATCGAGAACACCCGCACCCTGCGTGAAGTCCTCGCCGCATCCGCAGCCACGACTCCGGTCGTTGCTACCACCCCAGCTCCCGCGAAGGCTGGCAAGAAAGCCGCCAAGCTGGAGGTCGTCGAAACTCCTACGCCTGAGCCCGTCGTCGAAGAAACCCCGGCACCTGCTGCTGAGGAAACTCCAGCACCGGAGCCCGAGGCACCCGTCGTCGAGGAAGCCCCTGCACCGGAATCCACCGAACCTGTCAATCGTGACGAGACGATCCTTGAAATCTCGCAAGAGGTGAAGGGCTGGCTCGGTCGCTCCGGTGCCAACATGGCAGCCAACATGGCGAAATACACCGAGCTGCGTGCCAAGTGGAACATCCAGAAGGTGACCGATCTGGAGGATGACAAACTCCTTCCGTTCTTCAACGACATCAAGAAGATGATCGGAGCATGAAGCCCTCAGTCGGAGACCGATTCACCCGGCCCGGGCATCCTGATGTCGTCGTGACATCGGTCTCCGACACTTCTGTCTCATTCACCAACATCCACGGGACGCACACCGTCCCACTTTCCAAGTTTATTGATCTTGCTATTGAGACTTCCTTTAATGGAGCCGAGTATATGCCAAGCAACCAAGAAACATGAACTCACCATCACGCAGAATCGACTTCACCGGAATCAAGTCTGGGCATGTAACCGTCATCGGTGATGCCCCAACAAACCCTACGAATGGGCACAGGTTTGTAAGGTGCGAGTGTGTCTGCGGCAAGGTGTGGGATGTCGATCTTCAATCCATTAGGCGGAAGACTACGAAATCATGCGGGTGTCAGAAAGCTGAAATGCTCAGATCCAGATTTGAGTTGGATGAAGAGTTTAGATACCCAGAGATAACTCAAGAGGTAATCCAAGAGTTGCTTGAGTATAACGAAGTCACAGGTGATTTTGTCTGGAAGCACCGGAGCCGAAAGTATTTCGGAAACAGTAGATTGCAGACCCTTTGGAATGCTCGATACGCCGGGCAACCCGCTGGATGTATTGATACCAAAGGCTACCTCACCATAGGGATTTTCAACAAGGTAATACGGGCGCAAAGACTTGCGATTCTCATCACCGATGGATACTTCCCTGTTGCGGTGGACCACATCAACATGGATCGTCTCGACAACCGCAGATGCAACATACGTGTAGCATCCCGATCACAGAACCAGTTCAATCAGAAAATCCCATGCACCAACACAAGCGGTATCAAAGGAGTGTGGTTTGATAAACGCCGAAACAAATGGGTATCGCAGATCCGAGCCAATGGGCTGCGTCATTGGGTCGGAGAGTTTGAGACACTGGAAGCTGCTGCGGCAGCAGTAAAAACCGCACGCAACAAACTGCATGGAGAATTTGCAAACCACGGATAACAAATGACAACACCAGAAACTACCGGGCTTACCGGATCATCAAACACCCACGCAAGGCTATCGCCATCCGACAGTAAACGGTGGACCACCTGCCTCGCTTCCATTGCGTTCCAAGAAGCCAACGCACACCGCATCCCGAAGGACGACGGTGGGATCTACGCTGACTGGGGAACCGCAGCGCATGAATACTCAGCCCGAGTTCTGCTTGGTGAGTCAACCCTCGACAAAGTCCCAGAGGAGTATGCCGAAGTCGTGGACCTCTACACGTCGCTCTGCATGAAGCAGGTCGAAGGTGCCAAACTGTCCAGTATCCAAGCGTGCCGTGATGAGCTTGAAATCTCTACTGCAATGGGTGAGGAACCCAACATCCCTGATCGGGTTTACTTTGTGGAAGAGCAGCTCGCGCTGTTCTACCAACCGGAACAGACAGGCACCGCTGACTTCATCGGCATCATCGCCAAGGACAGGGTGGTGGAGCGGTTCATTGGACTCGACTTGAAAGCGGGTGCCGGAGTCCTCTACACCAGCATTGAAAGCACTCAGCTCGCCATTTACATGTTCTCAGCTATCAAACTGCTGGAAGGCGTGTATCACTTCGGCCCTGACACTGTCATTGAACTCGCCATGATCCAGCCCCGGCACCGCGAAGGCGCAGAGCAGCAACCATGGGTCCTCACTCTCGCGGAGCTCACCAAGTTCTGCGATGAGATCGAATACAAGGCGATCCAAGCACGGACTGGAGCCGAGCGTGTCCGCGAAAAGATTGGTTCACCCAACCGAGATGTCAGTGCCAAGGAGATCCTTGAAGCCGCTCCGGGGTTGAAGTTTGAGCCAGCCGAAGGCGATGGAGGCGGATGTCGTTTCTGCAAGAACAAACCGTTCTGTGAAGCCCGTCACACCGCAATCTCGGAAGCCCTCGTGGTTCCTGACTCCGGTGTCACCCGTGAGCAGATGGTAATGTCCATGCCCGATCTCACCAAGGACGAGAAGAAACTGCCACCCCTCGACCGGGTCACCGCTCGGCTGGAGAAGCTGGGTGTTCCTGAAGGTGCGATCACCGAAAAGTATCTCGTCGGGCTGTTCGCTGCGAAAAAGTCCATGGAGTCCTTGCTGGACGACGTGGAGGAATACCTGAGTGCGCGGGCCATGGAAGGCAACATCCCCGAAGGCACCAAGCTGGTCCTCGGTCGTGCCGGAAACCGCGCATGGGTGAACGAGGAAGCTGCCGACACCTTCCTCAAGAATCAGGGGCTCAAGCAGGATGAGCGTTACGACTTCAAGGTGAAGTCGCCGACCGCTGCTGAGGAGATCCTGAAGGACAAACTTAAATCGTCCAAGCGCACAGCCACCCGCTTCGCGGAGTTGGTGACCCGCTCGGAACCGAAGAAGACTCTTGCCTTAGCGTCCGACAAACGCGAGGCTTGCCTGCCCGATGTTGCAGTGATGCCAGACATGGTAGCACTCGACGACTTTGAGGTCTGAACACCCACTCTATATGGAACTTCCACCACCAATCGAAATCGACCTGCTTCCGCTTGGTCGTGCTTGGCGAGACCCACCTTCCCGCACACATACCCACGGGTTATGCCGAAGGAGAGTCGGATTCCGCAAGCAGGACCACACAACGAGGCGTTGCGATTCACGCCTACAACTTTCACATACCCTGTTGCGCTTGCAGACCGCCATAAAGTCTGCCCCCGCTCACACACCGGGAATAGTGTGTGACTACATTCCAGCCTCCGCAGTGAGGAGACCTGAGACTATTGTGGCAGGTTAAAAGTAAGTGACCTGACCGGAGGTTGGAATGTGGTGATGATGCAAGGGATGCTGAAAGCTGATCCCGAGTTACAAAACTGAAGTCACATCTCAGCCACCTACCACCAGAGTCTTGCGCCCGGGACCAGCAAACGAGGGCAAAATCCGAAATACCGAAATACCGAAATATATGTCACTACCAGAAGGACAAGTCCTCATCCCGAATGCCCGCCTTGGTTACCCCAAGCTGTTCAAAGCCGAAGGCATCAAGAACGACGCATCATCCAAGCCACGCTACGGCTGCCAGCTCTACCTCCCGAAGAGCGAAACCGCAACGTGCAAGGCCCTGCAAGCTGAGATCGACCGTCTGTCGAAGCTCAACTTCAAAGGCATCAAGCCGAAGACCAAAGACCTGTTCATCAAGGACGGCGATGGTGAAGACGGCGACGATAACACCAAGGGTCACTGGATCATCAGTGCCAACCGTGCGGAGACCCAAGGTCGTCCGCAAGTGATTGACCGGAAGCGCAAGCCGATTGATTCATCGGAAGCCTCGACGGTCTATGCCGGGTGCTACGTGAATGCCCTCATCGGTATCTACGTGCCAAAGGGCTGGGGTAAAATCTGCGCCAGCATTGAGGTCGTCCAGTTCGTCCGTGACGGTGAACCGTTCGGTGGTGGTCGTGTCGATGCGCAAGCAGTGATGCCCGAGCTTCCCGACGAGGACTTTGAGGAGTTTGAGCCCTGATCCTCACGGCTCAGACTTGATTGAATCACCTGCGTCCCCGAGAGGGGGCGCAGGTTTTCTGGGCAGAAGACATGAGCACAGAACCATGGATCAGTTTAGATTTCGAGACCCGCAGTAAAGCCGACATCCGTAGCTGCGGAGCGTATAGATACGCGGAAGACCCAAGCACCGAGGTTCTTGTGATTGCCGTGTCGCTGAATGGAGGAAAGCCTACGACGTGGGACATCCGAGACTCGCTGATGGACGACGACGGTGTGGATGAACACTACACGCTACACATCCTCCGCAGAGCCATCGAAGAGAAGTGGCTCATCCACGCTTTCAACAGTCAGTTTGAGTGGGCCATTCTGAAATACGTATGCACCCGGCAGTTCGGATTTCCCGTTCCCGACATCAACAGACTGCGCTGTTCTTCAGCCTTGTGCCGGAGCGCAGGTCTGCCCCCATCACTTGCAGCCGCAGCGGAGTTTTTGAAGCTACCAGTTCAGAAGGACAAGATGGGGAAGGCACTCATTCAGAAGTTCTCGGTTCCTCAGAAGCCGAGCGGCAGGTTCATCAACCCAGAAGACTACGTGAGCTTCACTGTTGGAGGGCAGAAGATGACTGCCGCCGATGCGTTCCAATGTTTTGTTGACTACTGCGTTCGGGACGTTGAAACCGAAATGGCTGTCGCGGATGCGATGAAACCTTTCGAGTTGAAGGGGGACATCCTAGAGCATTTCCTCATGGATGCCCGCATGAATGACCGTGGGGTTCCAGCGCACCGCAAAGCTCTGGAGAACGCATACCTGCTATATCAGGAGCATGAGGCTGATCTGGTATCGGAGTTTAGAAAGATCACCGGGCTCATGCCGTCGCAGACAGCTCGCACAAAAGAATGGTTGCAAGCACGAGGTTACAAAGGCGACAGCCTCAACGTCGAGACACGCGAGCGTTTTGGCAACGACCCATCACTCAGCAAGGAGGCGAAGCGAGCACTCGACATCAGAGCCGAGTTGTCGTTTGCAGCGGTCAAGAAGATACCTACCATGCTGGACTGGATCATGTCTGACGATTACATCCGAGGATCGTTCCTCTGGTGCGGTGCCCAGAAGACGTGGAGGTGGACATCCAAAGGCCCGCAGTGGCAGAATATGAAGAAGCCGAAGAAGTCTTTGCGCCCCCATGTGGAGGACATCTTTGGGCACCTTGCCAACGGCATCGACTTGGAGCTTCTGAAGTTTGCCTACGGAGACCCATACGAGATCATTGCATCGCTGTCTCGATACTTCGTTCGGTTCCCAGAATCAAACATCCTCGACGCTGACTTCAGTTCTGTGGAAGCGAAGATCCTACCCATGCTGATTGGGTGCAGCAGAATCCTCGACCGCTTTGGGAGTGGTGAGGATCTTTACACGACGACTGCCGCAGCTCTGACAGCGCACCTCAAAGAGAAGTTCGATGTTGATATGCCACTCACCCGAGACCACGGCAAGACGGTCGTTCTCGCTACACAGTTCCAAGGAGGGTGGAACGCAGTGTTCACCGCAACAGGCAAGGTTTGGGAGAGGAAGTGGTGTGAGGCTGCCGTGTCGATTGTGAGAAAAGAAAACCCAGAGTTCCCTGCCGCGTGGAAAGCATTTCAAGATGCGTTTGTTGCAGCGATGAACACTCCCGGCAAATGGCAGAAGGCGACGGACTATGTTCACTACGCATACACAGAGAAAGCACCGTTCCCACGAATGTTGATGCGCCTCCCATCCGGCAGAAGGATTGTGATGCCATACCCAAAGAAGGAACCGAGGACAATGTGCGAGATCTTGACGTGGACTGGAGATCCATCCGACCCAAGTAGCCGAGTGACGAGTCGAAAGTGGGAGAGTCTGGTTGGTCACTACTCAGACCACGAAACCGTTGCGCGTGTCTTGCTTGTTGGAGACTCCCTTCGCAGGAAAGACACGTCTCTCGGCACGACGTTCCCGACGTGGGAAATATCATACTTCGGTCACACGGAAAACGGTCATTATGGGAGAGTTAAGACATACGGCGGATCGGAGCTGCAAACCGCTACTCAAGCCACCGGAGTTGACCTTTTGGCTCAAGGAGTTCTTCAGGCGGAACGAGCTGGGTTCCTGCCGTTCTTTGTCGTCCACGACCAATGCCTCGCTCCAGCAACAGGATCTCCTGAAGACTTCTCGGCTGCGCTTTGCACCGTCCCAGATTGGTTTGCAGGGTTTCCATTGGAAGCGGAGACGGACGTAGTGAGGAGTTACTGTAAAGTTTAACCCGCCATGAAACCCCAAGCATATTTCGAGAAAGACGGCAGCTACAACGAGCGGCACTACGTCAAGCCGAAGCCCCGACGCTGGGAGTTGGTGCTGAACTTCGACCGGACCATGGAAAGCCAGCTCAGTAAGGTCATGCTGCCCGAGGACATCGAGAAGATGGAGTCAATGCGTGATGCTTACCTGTCCTTGCGCGAGAAAGGTTGCTTCCCCGGGAACCATAGCCGCAGGATGGAGAGACAGATCACCATGAAAGGCGAGCAGTTCATCAAGCGATTCATCAAAGCATTCACCGTATGAAACAGAACCACGAACTCACTGAGGCACAGGAGAACTTCCGCCGTGGCTCAACGTCATTCCACCAAGCGAAGACCCTCGCTGCGAAAGCCGTGCTGAAGCACATCAAGGCAAACCCCGGCTGCACCAAGGAGGACATCTTCGCTGCCCTCGGTGACGAGTATCGGTCAGGTGCGTTCGACGTGCTCACGAAGCACAAGCTCGCCTACTCGAAAGGACAGAAGCCCGCACTCTGGTATCCAACAGGAACGAATCCATGAGAGAGTCCACAGTAGAGAAAGGCATCGTTGCCTACGCCAAGTCTAAGGGCGTGACAGCACAGAAGCAGAATGGCTTGCACAACCGAGGCAAGGCTGACCAGCTCCTCATGCGCAACGGTGTCGCCGCGTTCCTTGAGATCAAGCGACCGGACGAGGAACCGACACCGCTCCAGTATCGCTACCTCAAGCAGCGGGAAGCAGATGGATTTGCCGCTGGGTGGGCCAACACCGTAGAGATGGGCAAGGATTTCATTGACCGAGTATTCCCATGAAGTTCGTCCCGTTCCACTATCAGCCACGCATGATCGAGCATGTGAGAGAACGCACGGAGTCCGCGCTGTTCTGCTCCCCGTCGATGGGGAAGACCGTGGTCATCCTCGATGTGATCTCCGACTGGCTGCTCAACGGTCACTCGAAAGGGGTGCTCATCGTTGCACCCATCCGGGTCTGCTCGATCACATGGCCCAACCAAATCAGGCAGTGGGATCACAGCTCATGGATGAGGGTCGCACACCTCCGCACCAAGGAGGGTCTGCAAGCGTGGAAGAACGGGAGCGCGGACGTATATCTCATCAACCCTGAGCAACTCCAGAAACTTGTGCCGCTGATGTTCACCAAGAAGAACATCCCTGCTGACACGATCATCATTGACGAACTCAGCCAAGCCAAGAACCCCACGTCAAAGCGATTCAACGCTCTGCGCACCTACCTGCCGCTGTTCAAGCGTCGGTGTGGTCTGACCGGAACACCCATCCCAAACAATTACCTCGACCTGTTCGCCCAGATCAGGCTGCTCGATGACGGCAAGCGTCTCGGGAAGTCGTTTCACCAGTATCGGCAGCAGCACTTTGAGTCTGATTACATGGGGTTCAAGTTCACAATCCGGCCCGGGTCCAAGGAGATCATCGACCAGAAAATTTCCGACCTCGCACTCGTCATGCTTGGCGATGACTACCTCGACATCCCCACATGCAGCACCGAGGACATCGAGGTGGCGTTGCCCGCCGAAGCCAAGGCGGCATACAAGACCTTGGAGAAGGAGTTACTGCTGGAGCTGGAGAAGTCCGATGTGGTTGCTCTCAGTGCCGCTGCTCTCGCCAACAAACTGCTTCAGATGACATCGGGTGCCGTCTATGCGGAGGACAAGTCTGTGGTCCACGAAATCCACACAGCCAAGATCGACGCACTCAAGAAGCTCCGCAAGAAGCACGGCAAGGAACCCATGCTCATTCTCGTCGGCTACAAGCACGAATCGGCTCGGGTGCTCAAGGCGATCCCCGGCAGCCGCATGTTCGACGAAAAGGACCTTGGTGCGTGGCAACGCGGCGAGATCCACACATGGGTTGCGGACCCACGCTCACTTTCTCATGGGATCGACGGCATCCAGAAGGGCGGGCGCATCGCCGTGTGGGTCACGCAACCGTGGAGTAACGAGATCGTCATCCAGACAAACGCAAGACTGGTGCGGACAGGACAGAGCAGTGAGACGCTGATCTACCGCTTGCTGTGCTCCGGCACCATCGACGATGCAGTGGTCGAAGCTCTACGCGAGAAGTCCGACACCCAGAGCGGGTTGTTCAAGGCACTCAAGGCCCTGCAAAATATGGTGAAATAATCCTCGACACACGGGGGTCCATATACCACAGTTTTCCACGCAATGAAACAAATAATCAAGTATGTAGCTGCCGATGGCACTGAGTTTGCAGATGAAGTTGAGTGCCTGACTTACGAAGCGACCACGGTGCAACGCATGTATGATCTTTCTGACATGGTCGGGAGGACAGTTCTTTCAGTAAAAGCAACCACTTGTGCAAATGGCCTTGAAGCCATAGTCATACAGTTCACTGACATGCGGGAAATCATTCTAATTGGTGGTGGTTACTCTGGTCGAGGAGACTACATCCGAGTTGCAGAACGCCACGAAAATATCTGACCATGAACATCACACCCGAAACCGTTCACCTAGTTCTCGCTGCGGTCGATAACAGCACCAAGCACGAAGTCGTAGGAATGCTTGGAGACATCGCCATCTGCGAAGCATGGCACAAGCCACCATTTGCTGACGCTCGATTCACCGGAGTTATCTTCCGTGAAGGAAAATGGACACGCACATCTCGTTACGCCATATCAGCAGATGCCGCGATGCTTGACACCCTCGGATACAAATACAACAGAGGTGGGAATAGCAGCTTCGGTGTGTTTGCCGCCCGTATGCTCGAAATTGAAAAGCCATGAAACAACGCCTCATCAATCACATCCAGTCCATCCACGATCCCTCGCTCCGCAAAACCTGCGAGAGCATTCTCACCTACGACAAGTTCTTCGTGTGGCCCGCAAGCCTGAGTCACCATCACGCCTATGAGGGTGGACTGCTGACTCACACCGTCGAGGTCTGTGACATCGCAATGGGCATCGCCGGAGCAGCTACCACCCGAGAAGTGTTTCAGGGATGCCCGACAGTTAGGAAGAACTTTGAAGTGGACGGTGCATCCCGTGACATCATTCTCGCCGCTGCACTGTGGCATGACCTGATGAAGATCGACGAATACATCGTCGCCAGCAGAGCGGTTTGCGAAACAACGAACACACGTCACACCCCGTTCGGTCTGCATGACGCATGGATTAAGGATCACCGCAGAACCAAGATGTTCGGACATCACGAGCACATCATCGCCGGGGTCAGAGAGTTTCATAAATCTGCGATGCTCAATAGTGTTGGCACCGATGTTATTGTTGAGGTATCTCACTGCCTCCTCGCTCATCACGGGCGCAAGGAGTGGGGATCTCCGGTGGAGCCGCAGACTGTGGAAGCCCTGATCCTGCACCAAGCTGACCTGTTGAGTGCGCAGTATGGTGCAACGAAGGAGGTGGCACCATGAACCCCTCACCCTCAATCGTCGAAACCCTTATAGCCATGAATGTTCAGCGGATCTACGGAATCACCCTTAAACCGAGCAAAGTGAAAGCTCTCTCCCGACGTATCTGTGGAGCATGGCCCGACATCACAGATGCCGTCAATGAATGGGTCGCTGAAAACAATCTCCAAACTCCGAAGCCATGAACCGCGCCGAACTACTCCAACTGCATGATGAGACCTGCAAAAACGCACGGTCAATCATGGAAGCAAAAAACAACGACTACGCCGGAGGCAAGGATGCGTCCGACCCGTTTGCCAACTTCAAGATGGCAGCGTCTATCGGAGTCCACCCCGTCACGGGCCTGCTACTCCGCATGATGGACAAGATCCAACGCATCAGGACGTTCACTGCCGATGGCGGGTTAGCCGTCAGCAGCGAGTCCGTGGATGACGCATGCGACGACATCGTGAACTATGCCATCCTGTGCAAAGGGTTGCTGCGTGAGGAGCGCGAGGTTCGTGGTCCGGTTAAATACACGGGTCACACGCTGTGCGCTTTGTGCGGCACAGTTCACTGGATGCACGGACCATGCCCGCAGCCCGAAGCGGTGTCATAGCTTGTCACTTTTATACAGAGCCACTGCACCCGAGCTGAGTGTGACAGCAGTGAACTTCCCGTAGAGATCCACACCCGCAGGGATAGTAATTCCTGTGGGTGAAGGGTTGTAAACTGCAATAGTCGGCTGACCAGCTCCATTTGCGAGTGTCCACCCTGTCAGACCGACAGGGGTGTCAGCGGTAGATTCCTTCGTCGCTGCGTAGAAAATCCCGTCTCCATCACTTAAAGACCATGCGTTGTCTGAGTATTGCAGATTCCACCCGATCCCAGAGCCGTTTTGCCAGATAGGACGACCAACACCACCATCAGATCGAGATACGATGATGGAATTGTTTCCTGTGGGGTCGGTGATACCGGAGATGATTAGACGTGTCGGTATCACTTCCGCTGTCAGTGCATTGGTTAGTGCCGAAAACACGGTATCACGTAGCGTCGTGATCTTGCACACGTCCAGCCCTGTGAGAGCGGTGGTTCCCGATTCGTAGATTACACCACACTCACCCAGTTGTTGCTTGTCGAGACGGTTCATGGGTCAGAGCTTTTCGGATTTATAGAGAGCCACGGCACCGGATGTCAAGGTAACATTTGTGAACTTCCCGTAGAGATCGACACCCGCAGGGATAGCAATCCCGGTGATCGCATCACCTGTGGCGACGGCATTGGTTAGTGTGGCGAACGTAGTAGCCGTGAGCGTGGTGATTTTGAACACGTCGAGCCCGGATAGGACAGAAGTGCCAGTCTCGTAAAGCACACCAGCTTCACCAAGTTGTTGTTTGTCGTATCGGTTCATGAGTCAGTATTGATTGTAGATTGGGAGTGCGCTGCCACTACCGGACAGATCGACATTGAGAGTGGGTTTCGCGGCACCGAGGATCGACCGGAGTTCCTCATCGAGCAGCTTGCCGCACATGCCCCAGTGGAATCCGGCCCGCTCGATGTCGGCATTGTCCTCAGCGATGAGTCCGAGCAGCCCGTGCTTGATCGCCCCGATGTTCCCGAGGTAGATGATCGTGTCGTCGGTGAGGTTCATCGGGGCGGCCCGCTTCACGAGCAGGTGGACGTAGGACTCCTCGGATGGCTGGGACGTGCGGAACCTGCGGAACCGGAGAACGCCGGAGCCTGCCGGAACAGTGGCGATGACTTTGGTGTTGTCGAAACTGGATGTCAGATCGACAGGGAAAGGGACATCTGTGTAGGTGATACTCTCCACACCGAAGTAGCCATCGCCCCCAATGCTGAAGTTGTAATCCCCGATGGCGGATGCCTCCATGTCTCCGACCGATCCGGTGGTGGCAGACGTGCGAACTTTGATGTTGATTTCACCGGAGAAGTCAGCAGCCAAAACAGCGGTTGCGGTTCCGGCGTAGAACACGTTGATTTCCGACACCCCAACCACGTCGTCCGCGTTGTCCACACCCTGAACCTCCTTCATGTCCAGCAGGACAGGATACCACCCATCATCGACGACACCGTAGTAGGCACTCATCACGGCGTGACGCCCGGTGATGCGGATGTCGTGCCACATCGACCGCACGGCTCGGGCGCGACCGTTGACGGTGGCAGCGAGGACCGTGTCCGTGTCGGCGGGCAGCGAGACGTAGCCGTATTTGTTCGGCAGGGACACCTCATAGACCGTGTCCCGCCAGAGCCCCATCGCCATGATCCGGGGGAGAACCTGACTCAGAGCTTGGGTGAATGAACCCCCCGGAGCCACGTAGTTGTATTCCCCGAGCGCGAGCATCGTGGAGAGTTGAGCTACGGTGTAGGCTGGCATGCCGGGACGTTACCGTAAACCGAGTGCAGTTGCAACTAAATTGCATCAAGTGATTGTGATTGACGTGTTGTGGACCAATGAATTCGTAGCCCACGATCCGTCGATGTCGCTGTTATTGACAGAGACGGTGTAGGTTCCACGCAAGTCTCGCCAGTCCGTGATGGCTGAAAGGTCAATCGGAGAGGGGGAATATAGCCACCCAATAGGGATGGAGAGCACGTCCCACGGATCTCCAAAATTCACCCCACCACCAGACCACTCCCACGGCATGAAATCAATCCCCTTCATAAGAGGTCCTGACGTGTCGGGGATCAGTGGGTTGAAGTAATCAATAGCCTCAACGCCGACATTCACATCACGGGTTTCGTAGAAATTGAAATCCAAGTAGTGGCGTGACAAGTAAGGGTTGCTTCTGGGCATGCCTTTTATCTTGATATGACAAGTCCCATCTTCAGGTGGGTCAGGCACGAACAGGTCCATTGTTCCAAACTCTAGTTGATCGGTTGAGTTGTAAACCGCTGACGTATGGATCGGAGCGCGAGAGAACGTGGCAGACTCGTCATACTCGATTGTCTGCGTGGTCGTAGCAGATGTATCTATGCTGACACGTGTTCCATCACCCCAGTGGCGCACCGTTACGGATGAGTAGTAAGCAGGTGCCTCACCATAGATATTTGCGAGAAGTCTGAGCAAGTAACCCAGACCGAGATCATGTCTGAATGACATGATGTCACGAGTCCGTATCATATCGCCCACCAAAAGTTGATGCTGCCAAAACTGTCCACGCTCAGATCGCCTTGGGTTCGGTTAGCCACAATCGTCGCCACACCATCGGCAAACTCGACCGAACCTATTAAGAGGTAGGACGTGAACCCCGTCACCGTCAGAGCCGGGGTGGGCGCAGTGGCACTTGTCTCAGTGTGGATTGTGATCGTGTGACTATCGGGGGACCCGAAAACGCACACATCTTTTAAGTAAACCCACGTATCGGTCGTGATAGTCAACTCTGGCGCGGGGTCATTGTTGAGCGCGGTGCCGGATAGCGTTGGCGGGATGGAGTTGACCAGACCATAGGTGACCTGAATCTTGTCTTCTTCCGTGCCGGGAATCAACACGAGACGCCCCGGCCCCTCAATAGCCTGAACAATCTCCCTCGGCTCGATGACAATGTCAAAGGGTCGAGGGTTGATTGTCGGATACCGAGGGAGCGTTGGGTCTGGGATGCCTGTTTCCATATTACTCGTCGATCACTTCTTCGCCAGAGACAGCCGTGGTGATTTGGTGGTTGAAGTTCCGGGTGATGTTGAGTCCGTCGCTGCTGAAGGACTGACTCCGACTGTTAATCCAGCGGGTCGGTCTGTCAGCCGTAGCAATCGCGTCATACGCATCGTAGATCGCCGTCTCAAAGGCGAACATGATTTTCCGAATGTCTCCGGTCGATGGGTTCGCTTCAACGGCAGTAAGCTCCGGCAGTGAGGACATCGGGATGCAGAGATACTGCGTGGAGTTGGCGAAGTCAGCAGGGTCAGCACTTCCGTCGCTGTTGCTCGTGACAAGTTTGAGTCCAGCGAGGTAGCTGGTAGGGGTGGTGGTAGCCATGGTCGTGTGGGGTTAGGATGGTCGGTTGAGAGTGTATTGGTGGATCAAGTATCCACCGAGGTATGGTTTGGATTCCGTCCAGACAACGCTTTCGGGCCAGTCGATGACGTTCGTCGCGGGGAACGTTTGAACGAATGACTGCGGTGCCCAGTCTGGATCACTGCTCCCGATGTTGCACTGAAGAGCGACAGTCGAATGGAGACACGGGGGGATTGAGATGTTATACAAGGGGCACCAGAACTGAATACCCTCCGAGATCATGGACACTGGGACGATCACCGGAGGCTGATTCTTTTGCCACCACTGGCGCACCTGAACGGACTGAGGTCCGGTGAACCCCTGCTTATACCTCACGATTGGCTGGATGACTGTTCGACTGTCCTTGCGGGTCCATGTCACGAAATCCAGAGCAATCAGAACGGGTGGCCATTCGTAGTTGATGACTTCGGTCCACGGTCTCTCCAGCGTCGAGACGATTTGCCGCTTCCGTTTCGCGGACCACTTTGCGTCAATCCCCTCGAAGGAAGTGAGTTCGCCTGATGCGCTGATGGCGACAGGGACGACACTCGCCGAATCGACGATCTCCTCAGTCTCCAAGAAAGACTCACCTGTGCGCTCGTCGAAGGACGAACTCCTCACGGCAGCGAAGTCACCGATCTGCTCGGTCACCCGCTCACGACGAATCTTCCCACGCTGTTCAACCTCCTTGGACTTCTTCGCCTCGGGTGCCGGGTCAGGTGCTTCACCAATCACGGCAAGAGTGACAGTGTCAGTCCTGAGCGTCCGCTGATCCATGAAGAATTTCTCTGGGGCAAGCTGACTGACTTTCTTTGCAGTCCCCGGAAGCGGTGATTCCACCACGCGCTTCGTCTTGATGACGTGATTGGCCCCACTCGGTTCGTAGGTTTCGACGGTGCCGTCTGCCTGAATGGTTGCGGGGATCGGTGGTGCTTGAGCCGCTGGAATGATCTCCCGCTGCGTGACGTAGGTGTTGCCATCCTCTGGCAGATACGACGTGCCTTTGAGGATTTTGACATCACCCAACTGCGTCGTGGTTTCCTTGACCTCGATTGCACCCTTCTTGCGGACTCGGACGGAGTTCTTGCTGACTGCCGTAGGTGCCGCAGGAGGACCCACACCACCAAACGTCGTCTCAATGAGCGTCTCGGTTTTCTCGCTGTCGAGGAACTCAGCCGGAATGAGCTGGGAGGCAGCCTTGACATGCTCGTCTTCCGGGGACGCTGCGACCTGCCTCGTCTTGATGACGTAGTTCGCACCGCTTGGCTCGTAAGTTTCAATGGTGCCGTCTGGCTGAATCTGACTTCGGACGGCAGGGACTTGGGAAGCTGGCAGGATCTCCCGACGAGTGGGGTAGGCGTTGCCGTCGTCCGATAGATACGAAGTCCCTCGGAGAGCCACCGTCTGACCGACCTGCGTCGTGGTTTCCTTGATCTCCACCACACCCTTCTTGCGAACCTTGATGGCTCGCTTGCTGTCAGCTACGGGACTCGCTGGTTCCCCGGCGACACCGAGAACTGTCTCGACCCGAACATCGGTCTTATCGCTGTCGAGGAACTCATTCGGGATGAGCTGGGAAGCAGCCTTCACATGCTCGTCTTCCGGCGAGATCGCTTGTCGGGTCACCTGCAAAGCGTTGCAGGCATCCAGCTTTTGGAAACTCGTCACTGTCCCGTCGACCGCAATCGGCAGACGGCTTGTCGTGACTGCGGATGCTGCAATGAGCTGCTCAGATTCCGGGTAGATGTATCCATCATCAGACAGAAGCTCGGTGCCACGGAGCACGCTTGGATTGCCGGATTGCTGAGTCGTGGAAACCTTCTTGATTCGCCCGACTTTCTGAACTGTGACAGATTGTCCTATCTCGGCTGTCGGTGCGATGGGTTCCCCCGGCGTATTGTCAGCGGTGATCTCCGTGCTCTGGGTGACGGACTTCGGGCAGAAGAATCTGTCGGGCCGGAGACGATCTGCGGTCTTCTCATATTGAGTATCGAGATCCACGATCTTGCCGTAGGACACCGCAAACCAGTTGTCAGTGAGCTGCTTGCCCGTGCGTCCATACCCTGTGGCGTCTGTCGCCCAGAAGTTGTCACTGGGTAGAGCGAACCACGCTTCGACGGTGCGTGCTGTGGCTGAGTGGGTGATGCTCTCTCCCCGGTAATACAGAGTGGTGGTCACCCGGTTGGCGATGCCGCTGATCTCGTCGGGCTCGATGTCCGCGAAGACCTCCTTCTGGATGTAGGTCATGTCCTCCACCACGAAGAGGGTGTCCAGCTCCTTGTCTTGGGAACGACGTTGCTTCCGGTCGGCGAGGACGAAGGTGCCGGAGAACTCCCCTGCCGGGACGTTCGGCATGGCAGAACCCATCGCCGGAGTGGTGGAGTTGAACTTGCTGCGGAGCGTGACGTAGGACCGCTGGACTTGCAGGAACTTGGTTCCCTCCAACCCGGCATCGCTCATCTCCCAGTTATATGCGTCCTGCTCGGCCCGCTCCATGACGTAGAGCAGCGTGTAGAGAAGGCCCTGATCGTCCGCAGGTTGGGCGAACGCGAAGAGGTGATGCGGGTATCTCCGTGTGTCAGGATGCGGTGTCCCGTATTCAGGAATCTCGCGAAACGCCACGTCCTTGCTCTCCGCAACGATGAAATCGCGGATGTCTGGAGTCAGAAACGTCCGAAGACGCTGCCGAATTGGCGTGGGGTTAGGCATGTGGAGGATGTATCAGAACTCGGAGCTGCCGTCAAACGATTGGACCGTCGAGAAGGACATACCAAAATTTCACCAACCCAGCACGGCGCATCTCTGACCGGGTGAGAACGTAAAACGCATCCCATTGATCGGGGTGGATAGTCTGGCACCCAAGGCTTGAGGTGGTCGTCCTTCCGCCCTTGTGAATGTTGATCGCAACACCGGGACGTTTCGACGGGACGGCGGATTCACCGTCTCGTTTAACGGGTAGAGCCTCACCATTTGTTGCGGGCCGGAAAGCAGGATACCCACCACCCGGGCGAGAGATGCCATGATTGCCGGGACGGTAGGGGTGGCAGCCGGGGAGCAATGTTGCGATGCCGGATCGCCATGCACTCGGGTCAGTGTTCCCATTGAACGCCGCGAAGGTGTCCTTGCCGATGACGAAGATTGCGTCATCGTAGATCCCCCGGTCATTGACTCCGGGTTTCCCCATCGAGTCTCGATAGTACCCACGAACCCCGACGACCAGCATCTCAGGGAATGGCTCGGTGGAACGGCACTGCGTCCACATCTTGCGGGCAGCAGCTTCAACGATGGCGAGAGATGCGCGGGGTTTCATGAGCAGTCGATGATGGCGTAGACGGGCATGGCGACAAGAGCAGCGAGAGTGAGGAGTCCGTGGAGTGTCATGGTTGGCGAATATAGATGAGCTTTTTTGATATGTCGATGATGATCAGAATGCCGATAGCTGAGTAGATCAGCAAGGTGCAGACATGGCATAGGAATCGGTCTTTCATCCTTTGATCTTTCCGAGAAGTTGACCGATGAGCGAGCGGCCCTGCCAGATCGGCACATTCAAATGTAAGAACTCATCGGACTTATTTACAAACTGCACAGCGTAGCCGTGGCTCCACCCAGTCGGGTTACTGTGACGCCAGAGTGGCTGCCGCTGGCAGAGACATCCGGGGTTCCAAGCCTTCACAAGACCCACTCCGGGGAGAACCGCAGATGCGCTGTCCTCTTGGTGAGTGTGGGCATACACCACGTTTCCGGCAGTGCGACCCACGGCGGCAGCGGCAGCGTTCTTCCCGCCACCGAGTTCATGGACAAAGAAAATCTTGCCGAGCTTGATCCACCCCGGAGGCAGGCCGGGAATGTGATGGGTGTCACGGTCGTAGTAGGACACCCCACGTTCAGCAAGCCGGAGCAGGGTTTCAGGCGCGACGAGTTGATTGAGGAACGCAGCATCTCTGCCGTGTCGCATGGTCTGGTCAACCACCCACCGCTGAAGTCGTGATTCGTGATTCCCGGCTATGTAGTGAATCTTCGCCCGAGGTGCCGCTTTCTGGATCTCATCGAGAAGCCAGTTCCCCGCCGCGATGTCTTGCTGCCACGAGTATTCGGTCTGAGCGACGTAGCCCAGCGTGTGATGCGCGGCGAGGAAACCACCACACTCGACGATGTCCCCATTGAGGACGATCTCGTCAGCGTCCCACTCTTTCAGGTCACGGAGGAACGCTTCGACGGCATCCCGATCCATCATCTGTCCGTGGACATCATTGGCGATGACCCGGACGAAGTCTTCCTTGCGGCGTTTCCTTGGAACGGGCTTCGGCGGCACCGGATACTTCGCAGCCTGAAGCGCGGTGTATTCAAGTAGCAGGTCGTTGCGGTCCTTGGTGACAGCGGCAAGCTCCCGGCGAGCGGCATCCGCTGCTGCCCGAGCTGCCATGGTTCCTTTGACGAGGTTATCACTTGTGACCCGTTTGTCGGTGAGGTCGTGACCGGAAGGTTCTGGATTCATATCAGTATTGAGCAGCAGTTTCAGGACTCATCACCATCTGGACCCATTCGTCCTCGCTGACTTCTACCCATTTCAGGCAGCCCATGTCACGCGCATATTTCTTGATTGTCTCCTCGGACATCCCCCACTCAGTGGACAGGTCCTTCGGATTGAACCCTCGCCCCTGTGGCAGGCGTTTGATGTATTTGGCAGCCGTCTCCACCGGGCGATGGGAAGTGACTCGCCTCGACTTCAGCGAAACTCCCTGCACCGATGATGTGGGTTCCGGTGCAGTTGGTGGCGGAGGAGTGCCAGCCATCGAGTCACGGACACGCTGAACATCGGCTGCCGAGCAGCAGTTGTTCAGGTTCGCCGTGATCTTGGAATTGCGATAGTGGGGGAACCGCAGAATGGCGGCACGGATACGATCTTCGATAGGAATCCTGCTCATGCTTGCGACATGTTGTATGAGAGAATCACGATAACCGCAAGCAATAAAGCAAGCACCCTACGGGTAGATTGAGTGATGATAACGTGGTCGATCATTGCGGCTGTCCTTTGTAGTGGCGTCTCCCGAAGAGCCTCACCCCGGCGTAGATAGCAAGGATGCGGGGGAAGCGGATGCTCCGGTTCCAGAGGGTTTCCTTGAGAATGAAGTCAGCTTCGTCGCGGGTGAAATCTCGGTTCAGTGAGGAGTAGAGGTAATCATGGACGAGGTAGTCCTCCAGACAGTCATCGAACCCACTGCCGACAAGCCACGCGAGGCATGATGGGATGCTGCCGCCATCGCTGACGAACCCCACCGGGACTTCCACCATGCCGAGAGACGTGCGAGCGCGGAACCTTCCAGTCGTCACAATCCGGCGACGACCGTTAGCGAATCCGGCATCGTCGTAGTGTAGCTTGTCGGGGAACGGGTTCATTGCTTTCCGGGGCACTTGCTGATCTGTTCCGACAGGTCTTGGATGCTGCGATCCATAGAGTTGATGGCAGCAGTGACCAGAGCTTGGGCTTTGATGTTCTCTGCGGTGATTTCGAGGAGCTTGTCTGAGTTGGCTGTCTGGAGTTGAATGGACTCGTTGTGCCGCTTCTCGCGGGACTCTTCCTCCTTCGTCCTGCGTGCTTCCTCCCGCGCCTCCCGAGCCTCGATGTCCTTCTTCATGGAAGCCTTCTCTTTGATCCCGCTGACCCACAGGGCGACCACTGCAATGATCGCCACCACTGCGACACCGTGCGGGCCGAGTATCCGGCTCCAGTCCTGCTCCGATACGAACGCAATGAAGGACAGCGCCGAGAGGCTGATGCCCTCGACGATGTGGAGAAACCAAGAAGGTGGGACGATGCGGTGTGGCATTACTCTTCAGGTGGTTGAATGTCAGTAACAGCGAATGTTCCGACCTCCAGCACAATCTCGCGACCCTGTGCGGCGAGACGCTCATAGAGGGATGCGGTGGATGCCTGCCGGATCTCGCCCGGTGCGCGTTGCTCGACGCTGGCAATGATTTGTTCCACCCCGGCGGCGAGCGCGTTCACGCCTGCCACCTGCGCGGCGTGAGCGGCGAGGAGTGCTGCGAGGTCCGTTGGTCCGATCTCGTTTCCGAGGGCTGCGAGTGGATCGTTGGGGAGCGCCACGATGCCGTCCATGATGCCGTCGAGTTGGCGCGTGGCTGATTCGTAATCTGACGCAAGGGACCGCAGCCCGGTGAGGATTGCGGCGGCGGATTTCTGCGGTGCGGTGAGTTGGAGTGGCATGGTGTTAGACTACGGTTATTCCCCATTTCGCGCCGAGGTAATTTTGAACTGCCTGACGGTTTGCGGTGGAGAGCGCGGTTGGGTAAACTAGGATTTCGGCGATGTCGCCTTTCAGGAATCCAGTGGTAGCGGCTGGCGATGATTGAAACTGCCCCCCAACGTAATAGGCACTACCATTGCTGCCGAGATTGTGGGAATACGTTGATGCTGCCGTTCCGTTTCGGAAATTGGAAATCACAGTTCCAGAATGTATGGATGACCTTACCTCGGCTGTTGCCGTTGTAGCTGCCTGTGCCGACCTCACTCCAGTTGATGCCCAAGAGCCAAATGACGATGTTAGGGTATCGCGAAGGATGGGGATGTAATGTCCCGTTTGATCGAAGTCATTGACTGTTGCTGATCCACGCTGAGAAAACACCCGCGCATAAGACGTGGACGCGGTGGAATCCAGCGTCGGCACAAAAACCGCAAAAACAGACATTGCCGAAACACTAGAAAGGGTGCCTCCAAGTGAATCGTTCGATCCGTCGAAACGTCTTACCTGCCTGCCATTTAAGCCGTTGGCAATTATAGATGGTTGCCTCGCTGCGTCTGATTGCGCGGCATTACGGCTGTTGCCTGATAAGTCAGGCCACACGCTCGGGTCGCTGCCTGTGTCTGAAAGCCATAGCGATGGGGACAGCGATATTGGATCGAATCCCGGGGTCCACACCTCAGTCACGCCAAGCATGAGCTTCGCGACTACGGTCGTGCCGAGCCTCAATGCCGATGGATTAGTGGTGCCGAGTCGAATGCTCATGTGATGATGTAGAGCGTGGTCGAGGATTTACTGCCGATGGCGTTATATTCGGCCTGAGTCAGCGAGATGATATTAGTCAACGCGTCGGCTCCGGTGACGCCCGTGGGATCGGTTAGTAGCGCGGGGATGTTGGCTGAACCGAGCAGCGATTGGCCCGCCACTGGTTTGATATTCGTCCCGCTCACAAGCGTGGCCTGAGCGCCAAGATTCGTTCGGGTATCTGCCGCAGTTGCAGCCCATTTCATGAGATCGCCCGCGCTGAATACCGCGCTGGCTTTGCCCTTGATCCATGTCAGCAGGTTGGTGATTGATGTTACTAAAGCGACGTCCAGCCTTCCGACGTAAATACTGTCAAGGTCCTCAATCGTGTTGATATTACCTTCACCTGTTGGACCGACGATGGCATATCCGATGACTTCGCGAGTAAGTCCACCCGGCCAATCCGTGACATCTCCGAGAGTGATGGTTCCGTCATCTTGTCCCACAAGCGCAAACGTGCCATTCCCGTCTGGCGTGTTATGCACACGGTTGTCCGTGAGCGTTGCGGGTGCCTGCACGCGGGAGGTGTAAGCTCCGCGAACCCATCCGAATGCGCCGTTGACGCGAGCGACGAATGACTGATTGGCTCCGGTGTCTCCAAACGTTGCATGATATTCTCCAGTATTTGTGGATGCGGCTAGAGCTGTGCTAGAATTGGAAATCGCTTGAGAAGCAATGCCAGAATCCGAAGTTCCAGAAACACCAACTCCAGAATCCGAAGTTCCAAAAATACCGACCCCGGAATCACTGTCACCTAAAACAGCATCGCCAGTCTCAGATGTTCCAACAATGGCGGACAATGATTGTGCATACGCATTGATTTCGCCGGAACTGCCAAACTTCACCAACTTCCCAGCATCCGCTACCCCGTTCCCTCCCGTGCTTGCATCCAGCACATCCACGCTCTTCACGGACATCTTCTCCACATGCACCAGAACTGTTCCGTTGTTCCCAGCCACGATGCACCACCCAACCCGAACGATGTTCGACGCTGGTGCGGTCTGAGTCATGCCTCCTGCGGTTCCACTCAGATAAATGGGCGATCCGGCTGTCATGCCTACGGTGTTCACGCCACGCACCAAGCCGGAGGTGGTGACCATGCCGAATGAGTTGTTACCAATGTCAGCGGTGGCGAGTCCGATGGTCGATGCGACGTGCGTGTCGTTGTCGGCGTCAGCGAGAGAAATGGTTGGGCGTTGACCAGATGCGCCGGAGAGATAGACGACCGACCCATTGGTGATGGTCGCGCCGGAGTTGTTGCGAACCTTGACGTGCTGCTCCTGACCGACCTGAGTCACGACACCGCCAAGTCCGGTCTGAATGTCGAGCGTGTCATCATCGACGTTCCACGATACGACACCTGCACCCGTAGGCACGCTGGTTGGGGTTGTGTCAAACGGGACGTGGTTCGCGTCACCCGTGAGGCTGCTCCATGTGTGGTGCGACACCGCAGAGTAGAGCGTATCGAAGTAAGTCTTCAGTGTCGCTTTGACATTGGCCCACGTCACTTTCCGCAATGCGAAAGATGCGGAGCTGTCAGTGAGTGCCATCCGGTCAGCATCGACCGGAGTCGTCTTCGCCGTGGCATCATTGATCGCAGCAGCAACGTCAGAAGATCCACCACTTGTGGAGGGTCCCTGAGCACCGGACACCACGATGTCCACGGGTGCTGAGTCAACGTAGATGTCGATGTTGTCGCTCATACTTCAGTGATTGCATCTTTGATGGCGCATACGCCTTCGACGTAGTGGTTCCCGTTGGCATCCATCAGATCCCATCGGGCGTTCGGGGTGAGGCGAAGGTTGGCGGTATCGGCTGCCGGGATCGACAGCGTCAGGACACCCGAGTCCAGATCCGTATCGGCGACGGTGATCTCGACCAGAAGCGGGCCGCGAGATTTGCTTCTGACGGTTGCAGTGAACGGGGACAGCCCGGTTAAATCGACTGGGGTCGTCGTTCCTTTCTGGAGGAACGTGAGCTGCTGGTTGAACGCCCCGCCACGGCGAATCACGATATTATGTGTGCCGGGTGTCATCTTGAGGAAAAGGGGTTGCCGTGAGGTATTACTACCCCACGGACTTATGGGGGGGGATTATGCGTCGTTGGAGACGTGATACCACTTGGTGCCGTCAGACAAGAGCTGGGCAGCCTTGACTGTGGCAATCGAGATCGACGTATCAGCCGCAGTGGCAGAGACGATAACGTCCGAGCCCGCTGCATTGACCGTGATGCCGTTGGCACCTGTGTCGAGGATGAACACCTGACGGAGATTGCCGGAAGCGGCAGGCAGGGTCAGAGTCACAGCCGACGTGCTGGTGCAATGGGTGAGACGGGTCGAGATGGTGCCGGAAGTCCCCGAGATAGTTGTCACGTCACTCGGGAGAAGTCCAAGGACTCCGTTGGTCTGAAGACGACGTTCGACACCACCCGAAGTGGCGACGAGATGCTCGGCTCCAGTGAGGGAAGTGAGCGGTTGTAGAATGGGTGCATCAAGAATAGCCATGGTGATTGGTCCTTTCTGTTAGAAGAAAGGGGTGAGCCGGGTTACCGACTCACCCCTTCCGGTTGAATTAGGCAGGGACAGCAGGGGTGGTGCTGGTGCGGTCGTATACGATGACGTAGCCATACTCGTAGTTCTTCGGCTTCGTGGCGCTCGCAAGCGTTCCGAAGTAGAAGCCCTTGTCACCGAGGATGTTCACACTATTATCTTTATTATTCACGAAGCTCCAGTCACCCATGTAGTTCACGGGGTTGAAGTTCACGCCGGGGGCAAGGACGGTCGGAGTCGGCACTTGGCACTCAAGGACTTCCTTGTGGACCACGTAAGCGGCTTCATAAGTGGCAGTGTCGTAGGCCGAGTTGTATTCGCCCTTCTCATTGAGAGGCTCAACACGGGTCAGGACACCGGATGCCATGGTGAAGCGAGGCATGTCGGGCTGAGTCATGTGGTAAAAACCACGGAAGGACTCTTGCACACCAAGCGGCTTCAGGAGGCTGTCCACGAACGAGGACTTGCGAACGTCGTCACGGATGCCGCTTTCGCGCTTCAGGGCGAGGGACGCTTTGGAGCTGATGACCAGAGCAAACACGGGCTGACCGTTGTCATTACCCCAAGCCTCTTCAGGTGGGGTGATGATGCGAAGGCGATCATACACTGCGTCCATCACACCGTTGGAGATGTAGGCGTTCGGAGTGATGTTGGCGTTGGACGCACCGGAAGTGCGGAAGTCCAGACCCGAAGTGAGGGTTTCACCGAAGAACGTGTCATCGGAGGTGCCGTCACCATCACCGTCCACAGTGGCGCGGATCGGAGTGGAAGTGGACATACAGCTCACGAGCCAGCCAGCGGTCTTCTCATATTCGGTCTGGTGACGCCGCTCCCATGCCCAGCGGACAGTTCCGGTGAGTGCTTTCATCAGAGCAGCGGTCTGCTTCTGGATGCCCGCAGCGGTGCGGAAGTCATTCACGTCGAGCCACGGGGACTTGATGCGAGTGATGTAGAGCGCGTAATCGAGCATCTTCTTGGTCCACTTGGCGTAGGCCAGACCATCGGTAGCACCGACAACGGACTCAGCGGCTCCACCTACGACCTGTCCGTTGGTGGACGAGTTGAGGAGAGTTGAGGAGAGCGGGTCTGCGCCGACAGCGGTCCAGTTCACGCCGATCTGGTTGCTTGCGAGGGTACCGTTGGCGACAGTGGTTGGGAGAGACGCATCGTACACGAGGCTGACGAGCTTGTCGCCTTGGCCCACGGGGAGAGTGGTCTTGGGGGTGAGGGCATTCCAGAAGGACGTGTTGAGGGTCTTGGAATAGATGGCTTCACCAATGACGTAACTGTTGGTTGCGAGATTGGTCGAGATGTTATCGGTCCCTGCGGACAGCGAATAGGTTGGATCAGGCATAGGATTGGTTTTCTACTGGGGAGAGGTTGAAACGATGATCGTGCAAACGGCACGGGCGGTTTCGTCGCAGAGCGGGCGACAGGCTCACAGGCCGGGAATTGTGCTCATCTTTTCCTCCGGTAGAACGCATCCGCGAGCAGGTATCCGGCATGGAAGAGACTGTGGCTAGAAGGTGCATGATGCCCGCCAGCAGGCTGCCTTTGTCTCTGACGCAAGAAAACTGCAAATGCACTCAGATTGCAAGAACAAATTTTATGCAACAAAAAACCCGATGCCGGAAATCCGACATCGGGCTATCGTGATGCGATGATGCGTTACAGCCTGAGTCCGTCTGCCGTAGGCTCGACCACCGGAGAAGTGGGGTCGTAGCTGTGCGGATACGGGTTCGGCGCACCGATGTCCTTGAGATCCATCCCAAGCCACATGATGGCTTCTTGGATCTTCGTCACGGCGATTGAACGCTCACGACTCCCTCTGACAAGGTGGTCTGGCGCACGTTCTCCCGTGAATGCCTTGTCGGAGTCACGGCGTAGGTTCTGAAGCACAGCGTCGAGTTCCTTGCGGAGAGTCTTGGTCTGTGCGATTGCTTCGTTTTGTTGGTCTGGGTCCATAGAGCTTCTGGGTTACGGAGTCATCCCCATCCCAGCCATCAGGGCAGAGGCGAGATCGGTGTGCTTCGTGTTCGTGGGTGTCGATCCCATGGTGCCGCCGACACGGGGAGTCGCCTTCCGGTAGCTCGACAATTCATCGAGCAGGGAGTCCCGTTCATTGGTGAGATCGGTAAGCTGCTTCTTCACTTTCGGCAGGATCTCCCCGGCGAGTGCGTTGTAGGCTGCCCGAGTCGGGTCGAGGGTTTCCAGCGGGGTGTCCTTCACCTTCTTGGTGATGTCAGGCATCAGGTCATTCAGGAAGGGCAGGGCTTTGGCGATGGCGGATGCGGCGACATCGGAAGCCTTGGCCCGTTCTTCGGCCCGAGCGGCAGCCTGAGCTGCGGTTTCCCCTTCGCGGCGGGCGGCGAGTTCGGCAAGAGCACCATCGGCATTCTTGTAGAGTTCATCCTCCTTGGCGTAGATTTCGTGGGTCTTCGCTGCGATGTTGCGCAGAGCAATCTGGTCCTCGACATCCACGTCCACACCGGAGGTGAGGTCTTTGAACAGCGCACGACGCTTGGTTTCGTCGGGTTCGGCGACCGCAGCCACGAGTTTCGCAGTGTCGATTTCGTAGGCTTCGGCGATGGATGTCACCTTGTCCGACATTTCCTTGAGTGGTTTCGTCACCATCTCCTGAAACTCGGTCGTCTGCTCCAAGCGGACCACGGACATCTCCTTCTCATACTGGGCGATCTTCTCTTCCAGCTCCGCAGCCTTGGCAGCCGTGGCTTCCAGTTCGGCGATACGGGCTTCCTTGGTTTGGAGAGTCGTCTCCAGCTCGGTGATCTTCGGCTTGTAGATCGTCTTGATTTCCCCCTTGAGAAGCTCGATGCGCCTGCCGACCTTGTCGCCCGTAGGCTCCGGTTCGGTCGGTTCGGCTTCATCCTCTTCCTCAATCGGGAGCTTGGACTTGGTGGGGTCCTCCTCGTTCAGCTCCTTCACCGGGTCGGCAGGGGGGTCTGCTTTCGCAGGTTCCGGCGTCACGGGTTCAGGTGCCGGAGCTTGGGGTTCCGGTGGTGTCTCGGTTTTTCCCAGCAACATCGCCTCCATCGTAGCGGCGAGATTCGCCTCTGCGGGTTCGTTGGTTACTGGTCCGTCTGTTACTGGTTCAAGTGCCATGGTCGTATGTTATAGGATCGGTGGGTGGATATGCTCCCATGCTTCGGGGAGATTGGTCTTGGGCTTCGGAGCTTTGTGGAGCAGCCGCTTGATGCCATCGACGAACTCGGTCGCTCCGGCATGCAGGGCAGCCTTGCGAACGATGACTTCCGGCAGCATGGGCTGGGGTCCTGCGAGATCCGAGGAAGTGACTCGATGCTCATCGGTGACGTAGTGGCAGACTGCGAGGAACCGCTCATCAGCGACGAGCTGCTTGAGCCATTCGATGTTCTGCTCTTGGAGAAGCCACACTTCAAGTGTGGGATGATTCCGGGCTTGCCGGGGTGTGGTGTTGGTCTTTGCAGCCATGGGTGAAGAGGTTACAGCCAGCGAATTGCGGCGTAATTTATTGCGATGTGGAGCGTGTTATCAGCGGCGATGAGGAGCCAGACGGCAAGCCACGGCGGGGTGTCCGAAGGGTATCCGGTGCCGGAGCAGTTGGCCCATTTCCATCGGTCGTTGTATTCCCTGTCGCACGGACGATGCGGGCTGAGTAGGATGTTCTTCGCATACACGACGTGTCGGGCGAGGCGGAATCGGTCGATCAGGAAGTGGGTGCCGAAGATCACGACGAGGGCAGCCGGGGACTGCGTGAGCAGCAAGAACGGCAACGAATACACGAAAGCGTGGCACAGTGCGGGCCAGCTCCGCTTGGTCTTGTTGTTCGCCATCCAGTCAGACTGAGTGACGTAATCCCCGATGAGGTGGAGTATGAGTTGGGTCATATAATGGTGGTTATCCCCGTGGGAAGCGCATTTCCTTCTGCACGGCGGCAGCGGCTTTCAGGTCTCCGATGGCGAGACTCTGCTGGGACTTGGCTTGTTGCTCGGCGAGCTTGAGCGCACCCATTTCTTTTGCGAGGTCGAGTTTGAACTGTTGGAGTTCCAGAGCCAGCATCTCCTTCTGCTGGGCCATGTCGGGCGCGGCACCCTCGTTACCGAGCTGACCGGACTCTGCGGCACGGCGTTGCTCGGCTTTGATCTTCCGGTCCATGTTGTTCACGATGAGCTGGAGGTTGTTGATCGCCTCCTTGACCTCGCCGTAGAGCGGGGCCTGCGTCGGGTCGGCTGCCAGAGCTTCGCCGTGTGCGGCGAGGTGGTCGAGGGACGCTTGGAGTCCCGGCAGAACTTCCATCGGGTCGATGTTTCCGATCTCCACTCCATTCATCACCTCCAGCAAGGAAGGCAGGTGCATCTGGACGTGGGATGCGTGCATCTGGTAGGACAGCACCGGAACCGGGTTGCCTTGCATCAGGAGGATGTTCTCCAGCAGGGCAAGAGATGCTTCCGAGTTGAGACGTGGTTCCTCTGCATCCGAGGCGAAGAACTCCGCGTTCTGGTAGCCGACGATGTCCGCAACGAACTGGAAGATGAGACGCTTGCGCCCGATTTCGTCGAGCTGCGGCAGGAGTTCCAGAAGACGGCGGAACCCGAGCTGACGGGCAGCAGGCGATCCGGCACCCATAGCACGGTAGGCATACGTCGAGTCGTGGTCGATGCGCTTCAGGTCATCCAGTGTAATGCCAGCCGCTTCGACCCGACGATGGAACTCGGCAACGAGTGGGTCGGACTTCGGACCCGTGATGATGCGGCGGCACATCTCGCGGATGACCCGATCCCACGATGCGTAGAACATGTCGAGACTGCCGGAGTCGCCGGAGGATACTTCCTCCAGCCCGGACTCCACCTGCATCTTGTTCTGGTAGGTCCCCTTGACGCCGGGAGATGAAGATGGGGGCGTGAAGCGACTGGATGCCGCATCCACCTGACGCTGGACTTCGCTGAGGAATGGGAGCGTGCCTTCGGTGCGTCCGGTGAACTGACGTTCGATGACTTCCAACCCGGGCGACAAGATGGACATCGGCCCGAGGTAGTTCACCGAGGCTTCTTGCAATGCGCCACCCGATGCAGCTTGAACCATGATCGAGTTCGCCAGCATCTCGGCATCCGCCTTCTGGCACATCAGTCGATTGTGGAGCTGGCAGAGGGCGAAGATCATGTGACCCAGACCACGGACAGAGTGGAACGTGCCGGAGCCGACACCGTAGCAGAATGAGACGAACGCCTCCCCGACGTTCTTGAACCGGGAGTGCTCTTTGAACAGGAAGTCACCGTTCGGGTTGTCCTTCTCAGCGATGAAGAACGAGATCGTGCCGTCGAACTCACGGACCCAGCACCAGAGGATCGGGACGTGGGCGAACTTGCGGGAGGCGAAGATGTCGTTGGACTTGATCTGCTGCTGAAGCTGCTCCCATTCACCTACTTCTCCGTTGGATACCTGAGTGCTGACGCCCTTGGTGATGGCGTTCTTGACCACTTGCACGTTCCACCCGAGATCGGTAGCCACCTTCTCGTTGGAGATCATGTCGTAGAGATCCGTGATGCTCATGTCCTTGCGGGCGATGGCGTAGGGGATGCGCTCGTCGGAGGCTTCCGTGCCACGGGGAAGCAGGAAGTTGCCGAGCCCCGCAGCGTCGAAGCGGAAGTCCTTGGTGTCGGGGAAGTAGGCGAAGCTGACGCCGTGCGTGTCGAAGATGTCCACCAGACGCATGAACGACGGGATGAAGCTGGGCCATTTACGGATGGTGCGGGTCAGCTCGGTGGTGATGACGCGCAACTTGTCAGCCCGTTCTGCGACTTCCCCACCATTCAGCTCGGTGGTCATCAGGATCTTCGGTGACGTGACGATGTCGTGAAGCCCTTTATTGGCGCGGGAAATCCGGTCTTCCATCATCAGGAAGTTGGCGTTGCACCGAGAGCCTTGACCTGCGGCAATCAGGGCTGCCTGATTGTAGGGTGCCTCGCCATCCTTGCACCCTTGGATGCGGACTCGGGCGACAGCGGAGTTCTGATCCTCCCGCACCGCGAGGGTGTAGAGTTCCCTCATCGCAGTTGCGGACGACAATCGACTCGGCACCGGGGGCTTGCCACCCTCGTCCAAGTTGGAAAGGTTCCGCAATTCGTCGAGGGCGTTGAGGTCTGAAGTCATGCGCTGTTGTAACTTAGTTGCGTTTAGAGGTCAAGGCAACGACTTGCGAGGATGACACCGTGTCCGGTCGCCGGGGCGAACTTGTCTTCGTGCATCACCAAACATTGAAGGAAGAACACATCCTCTGCGGTCACGGGGAACACGCGAATCCAATCCTTCCCTGCGATCTGTCGAATCTCAAACTTGGGATCTCCGTTTCGGATTTCCGTGACAGGGAACACGACTTCGGGTTTCGGTTCCTTCAGGTAATTGCGGTGCAATGTGATTGCCATTTCGTCGCTGACGCTACCACATTCTGTGGGGTCTCCAAGAAAAATCGTAAATTATTTTCAAATGCAAGTCATTTGCATTTGCTACCGGAATCGGGGTGTGGTATTCCCTCGGTCACATGGCGATACCTGTCTATCCATTGAGCGTCCGCAAGGCTGCTCTCAGAGCCCACGCTGACGGTGTTCCGTATCGGGACATCACGAAGATGTATAAAGTCTCTGCCCCCACGCTGATGAACTGGTCGAAGGCGACCGGGGTGAAGCGCAAGACCCCGATCACCGATGAGGAACTTGATGCCGCCATCGAGAAAACTGCCGAGACAGTTCGCCGTGCGCAGGAGATCGCTGAACGCTCGGGCGTTGCAGTCGTGACCGAGGAACGCCGGAAGAAGACCGACCACAAGTTCGGCCCGCCGAAACCTGCCGACCTACCGAAGCCCATCCTCGATCCGCTGAAAGGCCCGACCACCATCGAGCAATACGAGAAGATGATCGCCAACTGCCTAGAGCATGCGTCGGCGAATCTTGCTCGGGACACTACGGTCGAGGGTCAGGCGAAGCACCTAATGACAGGCATCCTGTTCAAGCAACTCCAGACATTGCTGGCTACTCCCCCGACCGTGGTGACATGGGCTGACGTGGACCGGATCTTCAACCAAGTGAAGGATCTGCTCGGGATGAACGAGAAGAAGGCTTCCTCTCGTCGCATCGACATCAACATCCTCAGTGCGAAGGTGGAGAAAGCCGAACCGATGAAACGCAAAGGCGGGCCGCGAGTTTTCGAGGCTGAGGTAATCCAACCAGAGGAACCCGTGGAAATCGACCTCGACAATTTTGAAGTCTGATCTGTATGGCAAAGAAAAAGAAACAGAAGCCCGAGGACCTCGACTACTACGGTCTGCTGGAACTGCGCCGTGAGCAGTATGCTCCGAAGAAGACAACCGAAGGGTGGCGCTTCCGCAATTACTCAATCCGCGCCTGCGACTATGACACCGCGCTTCTGTCGGGTTTCAAGAACGCCGAAACACCCGAAGAGATGGAGTTCTTCTTCTGGGAAATAGCCGACCTCTGGTGGAACCAAGACCCCGAGGATATGCGATTTATTCGCAACAAGTGGTCCCATCGAATCATTCACCATCTCTGCCGGGAGCGGTGGGTCGCTATCGGCGGTGCCGCTTCGGCAGGGAAGTCCTACGTCCTTGCTGGGTGGTCCATCATTTTCTGGGCTTGCGATCCATCAAATACTCTCGTGCTGGTTACCTCGGAATCGCTCGGTGGTTCTCGGAAACGGATCTACGGAGCGATCAAGAAGCTGCTGACATTAGTGCCAGATGCCCCGTGCAAGGTGAAAGACTCAGTGGGTGTCATCTCTTATTTTGATGGGAAGCAGCAATTCGACACGGCAGGTATCCAGATCGTCACGGCTGACAAATCAAAGGATGCGCAAGCCATGGGTAAACTCGTCGGGGCCAAAGCTCCACGAGTGCTGCTGGTGGCAGACGAGCATGACGAAATGGGTTTCAACGTCACGGCAGCCGCCAAGGGTAACTTGTCCAAGAACGAGCGGTTCCAGATGGCGTCTCTCAGTAACCCGGGTTCCCGCTTCGGCCCCTTCGGCGAGATGGCTGAACCTGAGTTCGGGTGGAACTCCATCGACACGAACGTAGAAACTGAGTGGCGCACCAAGGTCAAAGGGGTTTTCCTTCGACTGATTTCCGAAGAGTCACCAAACATCGACCAGACACCCAGCAACGAATATATGGTGGGTGAATACACCCCCGGTGTCGTGACGCAGGATCAGATTGATGACGATCTCCACATCCCCGGCGTCTCCCCCGACGAGGTTCGCAAGACCCGGAACTTCATGCGTTTCCACTCGGCGACGTTCTTCGATGGGGACTCCGCAGACACCGTTTACACGGATGCCGAGATTATGATGTCCGGTGCCTTGAAACCACGGGTCATCAAGAATCCCACCCGATGCGCGGGAGTCGATCCATCCTATTCCGATGGTGGGGACAACACCTGCATGGTCGTATTCGATGAAGGCTTCGACGAAACCGGGCAGCACTGCATCCAGTTCGTCGCTCTGGAATACATCGTCGAGGACGTGCTGGATAAGGTGAACCCCCGGACCTTGCAAATCGCTGAGAAGATCAAAGCTCTCTGTAAAAAATATAGTATCAAATATGAGAATTTAGGAATCGACGCATCCAGTGGTTCCGGCCAAGGAATCTGCGACATGCTGCGTTTGCAGATCGACTCCAATGCTTTCCTGAGAGTTCAGTTCGGCGGGTCCGCTTCCGACAAGCGCATCTCAGCCAGCTCCAAGATCACCGGGCGTCAGCGATACAAGAACCGTGCGACCGAGTTGTTCATGCAAGGGAAGCAGTATCTCCTCGGTCGCCAGATCGGGGGACTCCCGCAGGTCATCGTCAGGCAGATGTGCCAACGGACTCTGCTGGAACCCACCAAGGGAGAGCACGGGTTGGTGTATCAGATCGAACGGAAGAAGGACTACAAGGCCCGTGTCGGCAGTTCGCCCGACGAAGCGGATGCCTTCTTCGTCTGCGTCGAGGTCGCCCGTGAACGGAGACTCTTCACCCCCAGCGACCCGGTGCCGCAGAAGGCGATGGATAACTACGCCGCATGGCTCCAAGGTCGCAAGACACACAGCAGTTTCTCCGCAGACAAAATGGGGTTCGTAGGGAACCTTTGACAGTCAAGCTCAAATCCGATATTCTTTCGCCATGGCAGACTCAGCCCTTTCCAGATCCAATATCCGTCGCATCAGCCCACTAAGGGAGGGTCAGACCAGCTCCCGAGGCAGCGGCATCCAAACGGCAGGTCAACGTATGGCGGCTGAGGATGCTGTGAACACCACCCAGCGTGGGCTTCTTGAACTTCGTCGGCGTCAGATGATGGGTCAGCCCGCTGCCGGAACACCTGCCACTCCCGCTGCCGGAACACCCGCCACTCCCGCTGCCGCACCGACTCTCAGCCCTACACAGTCGCGTATGAAATTCTACGCTGACCAGCAAGCAAAGCGTGTAGCACAGACATCCGGTGCGTCTGCCCCTACAACCCCCGCTGCTCCTGCTTCGACTACTACTCCGGTTGCCACGACTCCAGCTCCCTCTGCTTCCCCTGCCGCGAAGCCCGCCAGCACTGTTCCACCTCTTCTCGCTCGTCCGCGCCCGAGTGCTCCGCAAGGCATGATCGACGGCAAGCCCGCAGGTCAGGTGCTCTCTGGAATGCGTGATGACGCAGCCCGTGGCACGACACCCGCACAGACCTACGGTGCCGACGTAGCGAACCGGAACATCGCAGAGCGTGGTCCGCAAGCCGCTATCGAGGACTACTTCAACCGGAACCGCTTGGACGCTCAACGTGCTCCGATGCCTACCGAGCCGGGGAGTATGGCCGAACGCCGTGCCGTTGAAGGGCGTAGCCTGATGCAAGGTCCTGCTGCTCCGGGTCCCGCGCAACGTGCGATGACCTCATCTCTCCAGAACCCCAACGTGCCATACACCGCACCGGATACAGGACTGTCGAGTGCGCGGGCAGCCGCAGCCGGAAGCAGTGTTCTTCGCACTCCGACAACCTCAGCAGCTATGGACTTCCGCACATCTTTGCGCGACCAACCAACTCAGCGAGCGATGCGTGGTGAGGTGACGCCTGTCACGCCCCCCGGAAGAGAAAAACCTCCCGCTCTCGCTCGCCCCAGTCCACAAGCTCCGGCTGCTGAAGCACCCAGCCTCGCCTATACTATGGGTCAGAAGACCCGCAACGCTCCAGCCGCGTATCAGTCGGCAAAGGCTACTGCGGCCCTTGGGCTTTATGAGGCGCGTGTTAGAGCCCGCGCTGGTGCCAAGAAAAGTGCGGATTTTATTAATCAAGCTAGGGCTTCCGCAGCTCTGACCCTTGCACGGGGTGCCAGAGACTTCGGTGCAGGCTTCTCCGGTCAATAACTACATCACCACCATGCCAGCTACCGCAGACTTTTCATTTGAGAAAGACGTAGCCCCCTACGCCTCACGCTACTTCGACCGAATCGCAGCGAATCCCGCTCTGTCCGGTAGCCAGAAGACCGAGCTTCAGGGTATGCTGCTCGGTGGTGTCGATGAGATCCGGCAGCAGCAACTCAAGCTGCAAGAGGACCGTCAGCAGGGGCGCATGCGTGATCTCCAATACGCGACCGGAGTGTCCGCTCTGGAGGAAGCCCGTGCCAAGCGTGCTCGGATGGAGATGGCTTCCCGTGAAGTCGGTGAGTCTCAGTTCGTCGTGCAGCAGATCATGGCGGGCATGGATACGCCGGAGGAGAAACGCCGGAAGCTGGCGGAATACAAGATCGCCAACGCCGCGAAGCTGGCTCTCAACCCAGACGCGAAGCAGGTCTTTGAAATCGCCGATTCCTCGCTTCCGAAGTCAGGCATCGGCGATCTGACGAAGTCACAAATCTCTCGCTTCGCTGAGAAGAAAGTCCCGCTTGAGATCCTCGAAACAGGTGACCCCGTTCTCATCGGTCAGACGGCGGCCCAGATCGCAGCCATCGACGAAGCAAAGCAAAAGCTGGAGAAAGGTGACGAGGAAGCAAAGCAGCTCCGGCTACGTCTGGCCCAAGAACCACTGAAGTTCGCCAAGGACGAGACGACCGGAACTCAGTCGGATTGGCTGGAGCCGGAGAGCACGATGCGTGCGGAACTCATCATCGAGAGCTTCGGTGACAGCGTCACCAAGGAAGATCGGGAGCGGTTCGCCGCACTGAAGACCGCAGGCAGCGACCGTGAGCGCGCTGACCTGATCGAGAAGATCCAGCTTCGTGAGCAGGTGAAAGCCTTGCGCGGTGGTGTGGAAGACAAGCGTCGGTCGTTGGCTGAGAGCATGTTCAGTCCAAAGAAAAACCCGTGACCGGGGTTACCGATCACGGGTGTCTTGCTGGCTCCAGTTACTAAACTCGCAGCAAGTCGAGCTTACAATTATCCTCACTAGAGGACCCATCTGGCGACACTGTGAGCTGGTCGTTACTCCTTCGGGGCATCACGCCGAGTTATCGGTCGGGAAAATGTTTGCGCCACCTGCCACTGTGAAAAGTGACAGGCAGCGGTGCTCTACCATCTGAGCTACGCACCTTGCGGTGGGCAGGATTTGAACCTGCGACCTCTTGATACGGAATGGTTACCGCTGAAATTGGTGGACCTGAGAGGAGTTGAACCTCTGTCCTAAACTGACTTCACCTCGACTTCAAACATGCTTATGGGTGACCCGTCACAGTGGGTCAGACTGAGGGACGAATCGGCTGTTGGTCAGCTTCCTCATCCTCCACCACTCACTGATTGGCAGCAGTGAGACTGTCTTTTTCTCCGTTCTGTTCCAAGGCTGGAGCGCCCGTTCCGTCAGCTAGACTGCAAGGGCGAGGTCAGCATTGCTGACCCGACCACGGAAGGAAACGATGTTGTCGTTGCCATTTGAATACTTTGATCGGCTTTTGAAGGTGCCAACCGATCAACACCTACATGCTATCGAGGATCTGTCTGGTTTAGTCGAAACCAGTGCAGGCCCTTTGAGTTGGGGGATTCCCCTATGTTCGGAAAGTGGTAACACAGGTTGGAGTTGCACCAACGACCTACGGATTAGAATGTCCGTTGCTCCGCTTCTGAGCTACTGTGTTGTTTAAGGATACTTAGGGTGCCTATCGCTGGCACTACCCAACTTAGTTGCTCCCTGTTCTCCTATGGATGTTTACCCTTCAATTAGTGAGATGTCCGCGCTCACATCCGCACGCAATCTGCATTACCACAGTCTGGTCGTCCAGAAAAATCTTCAATCCAGACGAATTAAAAGTGGGGTCTTGCGAATCGCCTGACGAATCTCTTCGTTGCGACGAGGGTCGATCTTCTCGATGTCCTGATACTTGTCGGTCGAAAGCACCGGACGCTCGGCGTATCCTTCCATGGCAAGCCCGACCCGTTTCTTGGACAGCCCTGCTTCGATTGCCTGTTTCGCCACGGTGTGCGACGGGATGCCGAGAGACTCGTATGCCCTCGTCAGCTTGTAAACGTCTTGCCACACCTTGAGTCCTGCACGCTTCCGCTCTTCGTAAATCTCGGTCGCTGCTCCCGGTGCCATCGGTGCCGGGGAAGACAGTGGGTTGGTGATCTGCCAGAGCTGGGCATTTGCTTTCTGGGCATTGCGGAACGCACGATAGGCGAGGTCCTCGGGCTTGTGGTCCCGTGGTTTCACCGGAGCGACGTGACCCACGAGGATACCAATCGGTGTGTAGAGGAACGGTTCTTCGTCGGACTCGGGGCGATACATGGCCTTGCCTGCTTGGAACGTCTTCTTCGCCACCTGCGGGATGTAGGAACCCTCGATGATGTGCATCGCGCTCTTGGTGAAGCGGTCCACCATCCCATCGGTGTCGAAGTAGATCGGGAGTCCTGAGGACTCGTCGATGTTGCGGGCGACATCCATCACCTTGCCAGCGACGATCTGCTCACCGAGCAGTTCACTCGTGACGAAGCGGGTAGCGATGGCGGGGATCTCCGTCAGGTCATCCCGGCGCACAGCCTTGAAGGCTTGCGTGGCGCTGTCGAAGACGAAGCTGAACGGGTTGGCAAACGTCAGGTCGAAGGTGCGGAGGGTGCCGTCCTCATTTCGCTTGTAGAGGAAAGTCGAGTGACGAGAGTAGGAAGGCATGCCTTGGCGGATTGCCTCGTCCTCATCGTCGGTGATTCCCACAAGAGCTTGAACGAGCAGCGGCAACATCACGGTGATCCCCGCATGCACGCTTGCGGCGGTAGCGAGTCTGTAACGCCCGTGCGACCTGATGACCTCGTTGTCCGACCGCACGTCTTGGAGGGCGAGCTTGTAGGTGTTCCATGTCGTGCGGAGCATCTCAGCCTTGAACCGGATGAACGGAGCGATGAGTGCCGACAGCGGACTCTTCGTCATCGCCGTGACTGCCTGAGACGCCTCGGTCTTGGATGGGGTGAGCATCTTCACCCGGCGAGCGGCTTCCTGTGCTGCTGCATCTTCGGAGTATCCAGCCTCAAGGAGCACGTCGCGCTCTTGGAAGTAGATCAGCGGGTTGAGGAACGTCTCGGTAAACTCGGATGCGTTGGACAGGAAGTCCACCATCTTCGTCCAGCCACCACCTGCCTTGTTGAGAATCTCGACGGCTTTCTCGTCGATCTGGAGTCCTTGCTCCCGAGCCCAGTCCAGAGCGTTGAAAGGGTCCTTGCGATACCGCTGAAGCAAGTCGCGGAGGTAGGTGATGTTTGCCCCGTCACCGATGATGCGGCGGGCGATGAGTTCCTGCACATCGGCATCCACGTTCTTGCCGAAGGTCTTGCGGCGAACGATACTCATCGACTTCAGCGAGTCACGCGAGAGCGGGTTGACCCCTGCCGCGAGTGCGATGATCGAGGTGCCCACCATGTTCCGTGAGTAGCTGCCTACGTTGCCGAGAACCATCACGCCCATGGAGGTGCCTGCCGCTCCGATGATGGCGCGGTTGATGAAAGACGATGCCTTCTCAGCGGTGTCCTTGGCGTTGGCTGCCGACATGTTGAACGCGGCGTTGAACGCTTCCTTGTCCTTCGGTGAAGCATAGAGTCCTGCGAGCGGGGCGTAGGCTTGCGAGTGCTCGTCCTTGGCGACGAGGGCTTCCCAGTCTGAATACTTTACGGGGTCGGCAGCCTTGGTCTGGGCTGTCACGAGGTATCCGTTCTTCAGTCCGTCCTCACGGATCTGGGTGAGCATGCGCTGGGAGAACAGGATGTTCGACAGCGAGGCAAGGGTGCGGGTGGAGTTGAACAGCGGGTCCTTGATCTCGCCGAGCATTTCGAGGATCTCGGGCGGCATGTTCTTTTTCTTCATGAACCGCTGGAACTCGGTGCGGATGTCGCGCAGGCCGGAGCCGGGAACTGCGTTGCCACGGTCACGGCTCATCACCCAGTCCTCATACAAGCCCTTCGCCTGAGCAGCGACTTCCTGACGTGCGCGGATCTTGAGATTCTCCTCGTCGTAGTTCGCATACGACGGGTCCTTGCGCATCTCGGCGAGCTTGTCCTCGGCGAGTGGCTTCAGGAAGAACTCGGTGCCACGCTCACGAAGAGTGACAGCCTCGGGATCGGTGCCCTTGAGCAGACGCTCTTGGAACGCCGGGTCTTGGTGGAACTGGAACGTGCGGACCAGATAGACGCCTCGGGAGTTGTCGATGGTCCAAGCAAGCTCGGGCCGGGAAGTCTGGTAGTGCTTCGCCACTTTCGTCTGGAACTCGTCGATGGTCTTGCGCATCGCCTGAGCCCACTCGTAGGTCAGCGGGTGTTTCTCCTTCAGGTAGGCGAGTGCATTGCTCGACTCTTCCCGCAGCCTCTCGGCATTCGCCATGGCCCGACGACGCATCTCACGGCGTTCCCACTCAGCGGCAGCATCGTAGGCAGCGGCTTGGGTAGCCTTGGCTTTCTCGACTTCCATCTCGTAGGTGGCTTGCACAGCATCCTCGTCCTCGGGAGTCACGGCATTGCGGAGATCCTTGCGGCGGGCGGCTTGGGCTGCCTTGATGAGTGGTGCCGCGACTTGGGATGCTGCGGTGTTGCGACGGTCCATTTCCTCTTGGATCTCCTTCTCGTCTTTCTCAGTGAGAATGGGTGCGTTCGACCCTACTGCCGAGCTTGTGATGCCGATGTCAGGGTTCTCGGCTTTGATGACTCTGTGATACTCTGCGGTGCGGCGTTCAATCACGAGATCCATTGCACGTTGCATGGTCTCCTTGGATACCTTGGCGAACGAAGTCGGGTCACGGAGATCATCACGCTGACCGAACATCCGACCAAACCAGTTGCGGGGCTTCTGGTTCGGGTCCGTCGAGAGCAGCTTGTTGCCGACATCGACTTCCGTCCATGCGGTGTATTCCTGATTGTCAAAGTCGGGCTCTGGTTCGGGGAGTTGGAAACGAACTTGTCCTTGAGTCAGGACTGCCTGACGCATTTCTGGCGTGATGTCGATGCGCCAGATGGGGGTGCCTTTACGCCCTGTTGTTTTGGAATCAATCCATGCTTGTGCGGCTTCTTCAGACCGGAAGGACTGAACATTATCTTCATCCTCTGAGATTTGAGGATTGTCGTCGCTGATGAGAACCACCTTTCCGGTATTGAGGTTTCTGATATAGAACACATCTCCCAAATCTTTTTGTTGCTCCACACGGTAGCCGGGAGTCGTTCCTACGAGCCGCATGAGACGGGGGTCTCGGTTCACGTTGTCCTTATCAACAACCAGTGTTGACTTCACCACCTTGCCTTTACCAAGGCGATCAACATACTTACCGAACTCCTTCGGCAGCATATTGTCGTAGAAGCCCTTCATGCCTTCACCACCGATGGTGAGGTCATTCCCTGACCAGTCGGCAGTGTCAACGGATGCGGCTTTTCCTTCACCCTTGAGAATCTGACTTGCGATGTCCTTACCTACAACTTCGGATAGCACGGGAAACTCGCCACGGAACTGCTGCTGTCCTTTACCGTCGAGGTCGAAAGTGCCGTTGAACACTTCACTTCCGCCCTTGATAGCAATAACTCGATGCTTCGTTCCTTCGTCCGTCCAACGGATCGTGTCCACGTTTTTGCGGAAGTCATCTTCAAAGCGTTTGACTTGCTCAACACCCGCATCCCAAGTCACGGCATCAAAGCCTCCGGCGATTGCATCACGGAGATGGCGCTTGAAGAGTGCGAGTGGCCATGTGGTGCGGAATGGTGCGTCGGCTACTCCCTCGTTTCGCATGTCACCTGCTTTACGTGCCAAAGAATCACGCTCTGACTTGGCTTCTATGAAATCCATGTATGCGTTTCCACGTTCATCAGTGAGACCTGCGTTAAGTTCTGCTGATCTGCGAGTGTCCCATGTATAGGTTGACCATCTGTCACCTTCTTTGATCTTCACTGAGAATAGCCCGTTAGCTCTGACATCTTTTCCGTTATGCACCCATGTCAGCAATGGCTCAATGCGAGACATGATGTCGATCTGCTCTTGCTGCTTGGACATGATGTCGGACTTCTTAGCTTCAAATTCGGAAGCCTTGTCCTCCATATACCCTTTCTCCCGTCCAGCCTGATGCCTGTCGCTCTGATACTCGGCAGCGTGCAGCGTGCGCTTACCATCAGGCAGCGTCCGCTCGTCGAGGCGCATGTGCGCGACGTAGTTCGGCACGTCGGGGAAATGGCTGGATGTATAAATAGGTGCGTTCTTCCAACCTAGCCCTGAGTTTCTGCCTTCTGCTACTCGCGTTGCCGCCCCTTGGTTTGCGAACCCACGCTCGATCACTCTGCCTTCGGAGTTAATTACGGCCCAAGGGTTTTGACCCCCGCTTGGGGGTGACTTTTCTGGGTTCGGGTCGGGTATTGCCTTAAACTCTCCACCTTTTAGCGGCATCGCCAGCACAACCTCGCGGTAGTTCTCGCCACCGGGGAGTGTGTATTGAGCAAACTTGGTGTTAGACACCGTGGTCCATTGGTCCCCTTCTGGTGGAACCACTCTGGCACCCGACCATTCGGCGTTCGCTTCTGCAAACGCCAGAGCCGCATCTTCCGAATCAAATCCTTGACTGAATCGGTTGCCTTTCTTCAAGACGAACTTACCTTTCAATTCCGGCTTATCCGCATCAAAGGTGCGAATATCACGTCCGACCACCTCTTCAAACCTTACCTGACCCTCGTCACGGAGATACTTCAGCAATTCATCCTTCAACACCTTGCCATCGACTACGAGATTTCCGAGAGCTTGCTCGATGCCGCTCCATTTGATCTCTTCGGCCTTGATCCCGCTGCCGCGAGTCGGGTCTACCGTTGCCATGATCTGCTGCGGGGTGGCACGATTCGGCACCTTGGACTCAATGACTCGCTCAAGCTGTGAGTAAAAGTCCTCTACGGTCTCACCCATCTGCATCCGCACATCAGCTTCCTCGGGGTTAAACCGCTTCCTGCCCCCACGGGTCCTGTATCCGTCCCGTGCCTTGGACAGTTCACGGCTGATGCGGTCCACATAGACGGAGGTGCGATAGTCGAACCTCATCTTGAGTCGCTGATACATGGCTTTCACTGCCGCTGTGAGGAACCTCACGAGACGCTGCATCGCTGTCGGATTGCTCCGGTAGAAACCAATGTCGCTGTCGAGCATATTGCCTGACACAGTCATCTCGTGCATGCGGGTGAGGCGATCCACTTCGTCAGGAGTGAGCTGGCTTCCACGAGGCACGTAGCCAGAGAATCCATCCTTCGTCCATGTCGTGTTCTGCAATGCTTCAGACATCTGAGGTGACTTACCCCGGATCATGTTCGCATACATCTGGAGTCTGTCTTTGGCCATCGAAGCCAGTGCAGTCCGCATGAGTCCGACTGGGTCCTTGAATCCCGGCATCAGGTTGGCCATGACTTCCGCTCTCAATGCACCACCCGACTCAAGACGTGCGTCGGTCGAGTGATATGTCTCGTGAGCAATGACGAAGTCCTTCACTCCTTTCGGAAGATCCCGACTGACGAAGATGAGTGGAGTCCCGTCAGTAGTCTGGCTATAAAGCCCGAAAGCTCCACCTAAGTCATCTGCGTCAACCTCGTAGATCGCGACTCCGTCTTGCGTCTCACCGATCTTGTTCGGCATCTCACCTGCGAGTCCACCAAGAGCATCGAAGCCCGCCTTCATGCTGACAGCGCGGTTCACAGTGGCAGCGATCAGGTTCTCACGATTGACGGGCGACAGTTCTCTGGTCGCCTCGGTGAGACGGTCATAGTCGATGTCGAGTGTCATGCCTTCGGGGGTGAACCCTTCGGCTGTGGCACGGACGAGACTCAGTGAGTGGGGCTGCTCGGCTCCGGCAGGCTGGAACATTACAATCGCCGTCTCTGGTGCGATGTTCTCGCTGGAGTAGGGTGCCGTGGCAGCGAGTTGCTCCGGTGTCATCCGTGATCGTGCTTCAATATCACGAGCTTCGATCTCTCCAGCGGTGCGGTTGTAAGATTGACTGCCGTCGAAGTCGGTGTTTGCCATCTCAGCTTTGAGCTGCTCGATCTTGGCGCGGACTTCGTCAGCCGTCATCCATCGGTCGTTGCCTTCGTCCCATGCTGGAGTAGCTGCGGTATTCTCATCTTCTGTCATCTGCTCGATCTTCGCATCTGTGATCGGGCCGATACGTTCAAGCAAAGCAAGTGTTGGTCGCAGGAGGTCGATGTATCTGGACTTCCCGATCATGGTGGACAGGTTGTTCGATGCGAACTGCTTCGGTGACCCTCCTTTAGCAAATCCCTCTATCTTCTGGATAACGTGCTGAATCTCGTGAAGGAGTGTTGATAGCGATGCTTGGCTGTCACCGTTGGCGCGACCAAGGGTAATGATGTCCCGTGCCGGGTCAAAAGACCCACCCTTATAGCTGAAGTTTTGATGTTCAACCACTGTGATGTCTGCAAGTTCTGGGTATGCGCTGAATAGGGCTGGGTGGTTCAGCAAGTCCCCTAACCTATGTTCCTGTGTTTGCGACCTGAGACGACTCAGCTTTTGCTCAAGGTTCCCAACTTTGAGTTGAGCGGCATTGAAATCGGGAGTGAATCCGTTACCCTTAGCTGCCTCAAGCTCTGCTTTCGCGGCATCTAAATCTTCTCTGGCTTTCAACACTTGGGTAACCGAGTCAGTCGGATTCAATGTCGCACCGTTATCAGGAATCTCCCAGCGCATCTTGCCATCATACTTGCCGGGGAACCAACCCGTGACGGCACGAATCTCTTCGGAGTCCTTACCTGCGGCAGCCATGGCTTTCGCGGTGTCGAGGCTGTCCGACATAAACGTCGGTAGGTTCGCGGATTCTCCAGCGAATTGGAAGCGGATGTCATTTCGATCCATGAATGCTTCCACTTCACCGACTGCTTTCTCAAACATCGGCCCCATGGCATTATTGGTCATCATCTGCTCCCGCAATGCTGCGCTGATCTCGGCTGCGTGTGGACGCAAAGCCTCTTTCACAACATACATCGACTCTTCTGATATAGCTCCATTGCGACGGGCTTGCACAGCTTGTCGAATGAACTCATGGACGAAGTTGAAAACACCAATCCGGTTATTGTTTTGAATTGCTGTATTCAAGACAGCCATACCACGACCTTTAAGGTTCTCCGGCATATCACCGCGCATATACGCCTCAAGCGAATCGGAAACCAGCTTGTCCAATTCTGCTTTGCGCCCTGATTCCTGAGCGTAATCAATCAGCTTGTCGGCGGCATCGACTGAGTAATCGACACCCGCTTCATAGCTCCCGAGCGTTTCCTTCATGTGGTTGAGGAAAGCCAAGTGGATCACTTCTTCATTGATTTCCAAAGCGATTGACTTCTTGGACTCCGCTTCTGAAATACCTGAATCCTTACTCAGCATGTTTGCTGATCCATCACGGATATTGGCGACTGGCGTTCCGTCAGGTCCAAATGTAACATCTGAGAAAACGGATTCACCATCGACCCGTCCTGATTCCTCTGCCCTAAAACCACGTTTGATAATTCGGATTGGCAGTTTGTCACCATAGCGGGCGACCCAATCTCCAATGAACCGTGTGAGTTCGGCATATCTTCCTTCGGCATCTGCGGGCCAGTTTCCTGTGACATATTTTTGGACTTCTTGATTGAAGGTGTTATCAGCGGGCTGGAACCGGATGTCGGGACTCGCCTCGTTCGCCCACTCGGTCGGCGGGATGAGCTGGCTGTTGTCGTCAAAGTTGAGGGGCTCGGCTGACTTCGCCTGAGCTGGGTCGAAGATGAGGATTTCTTTGGTGCTTCGATTCTCATCAAGATACACCACGGAGTCCCTACCTAATTGAGCGAGTCTGCTGACATCCGATGGTTGGACGATCTGAGGGAAGTCTTTGGTGAAGCCGCCATACTCTTCGATGCCTGCTCGGTCTTCCATCAACGGCATCCGAAGCTTCAGCTTAACGGGGATCTCGCGCTTCTCACCTTTCTGGTGAGCTGTGAGACTTTTGCCTTCTTTGGGGCGGAACCAGATGGCGTGTCCTGACAAGCCTTCGCCCCAAATATCACCCATAGTAAGCTCTTGTCCGGTCCTGATTCTTGGACCTCCGACTTTGAACTCTGTGAATGCTTCTTTTGATGTGGTTTCATGGACATAAGTTTCATCTTCATACCCAGCATCCCGAAGCACTCGCTCCCGCATCCTGACAAGCTCCTGATATTTCTCAGGGTTCTCGGTCTTCCAAGTCTCCACGTTCTCGGGAGTCACGCCCCGCGTCAGTTCGTGGAACCGGGTGAAGTCGCGCACGTCGGCGGGCTGCATGAGGAGCTGACCCATGCGTGAGGTGTCAGCGGCAGGCACACCCTCCATGAACGTCACCATGTCACTCAGGATCTCCGAGCCGATGCGTTCGCTCTGCGTTCTCACACGTCCGTTGAGCAGGTCGATCAATGCGTCAAGGATGACTTGCAGCAGGTTCTTCTCGCCCTTCGGCGTCAGTGCTGCCACTTCACGCTGGAACTGGGGCGAGGTGAGGAAGTGAGTGAAGAACTCCGAGTTCGACCCGAGTCCGTAGAGTAGGTGATCTGCTCCCGCCTTCTCGGCTTTCTTGCGTGTGGCCTCGCGGATGCGGTCGATGCGCTTCAGCACTTTCGCCTGCTCCGGTGTAGGGTTGTTGATGCTGTCCTCGGTCGCAGCGTGGACGAGTTCGTGAAGCACGGTGTCCACGGCACCACGAGGTCCGCGCACTGCGGAGTTGATGAGCACCTGACCCGACTTCACGACGTAGGCTCCGGCCCATGGTCCGTTCGGAGTATTGACCAGCACGACCGGAGGCGCGGGGAATTTCATCAGGAACTTCGCCAGAGCGCGATGCTCAGGCTTGCCCTTCTTGGCGACATTGCTCAGGAACGCCGTGATGTCCGAGATCCCGCCGAACTGGTCCAGCTCTGCGGTGACTCGCGTAATCAGTGGTGCGGATGGCTGGAGACGTGTGTCAGTATCCGTTTTCGGGAGTCCAAGCTCGATGGCTTGTTTGTATAGCTTTTGAAGAGCTGGCTCTGTCTCCTCAGACAGCATACTCAGCACGTTGCTGTCGATGCTGCGCTGTGAGCTTGGATACTCTTTCTCAAGTGCATTCTTTTGTGCCTTGGTTTTGGCTTGTTTGATTTTATAATCAAACACGTTGAGTTTTCCGCGAAGATCACTTTGAAGTCTTTGGACAGCGTCGAGCTTTTTCTCAGCTTGGTCCACTGAGCGGATTTTGATTGGAACCAATGAGGTGAGTCGTGGGTCGTATGCCTCATATTGCGGGTGCCCCGGAACTACATCAGCAAACACTTCACCTTCAGAAACTTTCTCTCCTCGTTGCTTTGCTTCGTAGGCTGAAATCTTGGCTTCCAGTTCAAGTTGAGGTTTGCCTTGAGACCGTCGCATTTCTGCAATGTCCTTAGCCATCTCATAAGACTCTTGGGTCATTCCTTCGGGACTAACCACGCTTCCAGCTCGTCCACCACCCTCAGCAGGAGTAGCGTTTTTTGCTCGTCCACCAACCACTCGGTCTCGTTTCGCAGACCCTCGGGGCATTTGTCCAGACTCTCCTCGATCAGCTTCGCGTAGTTGTGGAAATTCTGGATTGTCATCCCGAGACGCAGTCTCACCATTTCTCGTGTCATAAGGTCTATCCGCTGCCAGCACCGTGCTGACGTTCGGTGCGTTCTCCGCAAGGCCGAGCATGGCGATGTCCGCAGTCTCCATGTTGGCAATGTCAACGCCGGGGTTCCCTCGCTGCGCGGTGTCCCTGAACGCCTGCTCTGCCTCAGTATCGTCGATGAGTGTCGCCTCCTGCATGCCGGGGTCGATCTTGGCAACTTCGACCGTCATACGCTCGTCTTCCGTGAGGTCCACGGCGGCAGCGGCGAGGGTCGGCGCGAGGTCGATCTCGGTGAGTCCGGTTTCGGGCTGATAGACGTAGAGTTCACCCTGCTTCACGTAACCCTCGGGCAACTGGATGCCGTAGGTGTCCACGGCTTCGGTAGAGACGGGGATGCGGGCATCCACTGAATTTTGGACTTTGACTTGATGGTTTAGTCCTGCGGCAGTTCTCGGGTCTGTGATGTTAAGTTTCCCTGCACCTGCATTCACAAAAGACCAGCCACCCCCCTTAAACGTGGCAACCTGACCGTTGAGATCTGCGATTGATCCTTCTGGTGGTGATACCTGATTTGCTGTTGCTGGGTATGCTCGATATACCTCGTCAGGTGTCATCTGCTCCGGCTTGCTGGCGTCACGCACCGAGAGTGCCGCAGTCTCGACAATCGTCGCATTCGGATACTTCGTGCCGCCGACCTCGGGGACCAGTCTGCCCTGATACTCGACGAGCTTGCCTTGGGTGGGTCCGAGAGGTGGTGCTGCGGAGGTGAAGGTGACGATGTCGTCCTTCTGGGGGGTGGTGACCTTCGGGGTGCCGGATGCGGGCAATTCGTTGGAACCCGTAGGCGCGGAGGTGGTGACCTGTGGGGCGGTGGCTGCCCAAGCCTTGAGAGCGATTGCAGGTGTTTTGTGACCTTCTGTGATAACGTCAAGATCCGGGGTGACGACATACCACCCAGTTCTGTCTTTGCCTATCTGTGCGGAGCGCCCTTGGAACTTCGCGTCATACACCAACCCCTCTTTCACTTTTTTCGGGTTAATCCCTGAGATCGGGGCCATGGAAGGCTTCTCGACAGCAGGAGCACCCTCTGTCGTAAGACGGGTGAGTTCTGCAATACGACCACGAAGCCCTTGAATCTTTTGCGCAGCAGGGTTGAGACCTCCCATTTGCTTCGATGCGGGGTGCCTCTCACCTTTTGATCCATATTCCTTGATCTGCGCGGTGAGTTCTTTCTTTGCAGCGGCAAGTTCCTCTTTGCGGTTTTTCAACAAGAGTGCTGCATACTCTTCGCGGGACGGCTCTCCGTCAGCAGCTTGATCGGGCGTGGGTCCAGCAGCCGCTCCACTATCCGGCGCTGCCACGGGGGTAGCTGGCTGAGGAGCTGGGGGTTCTGGAGTGGTTGAAATCTCTGCACGCACGTCTTCTAGTGCGCTCGGCTTCACGACATTGAAGCGTGTCATGTTCTGCTCGATGAGTTTCTTGCGCTCCTCGTGCCTCCGATTGACATCGGCTTTCTCAATCAACGCCTTGCGCTCCTCGTGCCGCTGCTGAATGGCTGCGGCTTCCTCTTCGGTGGGACGGACACCCATCGGGATAGCCTCACCTCCCGGCAACTCATTGACGGGTGCGGTGCGGACCTGCCCCTCGGGGGCGGGTGTCGGCGGGACTTGGATCGTGCTCGGGCTGTATGACGCGATCAGCTTGTCGAGCTGACTGATGCGGGTCTTCGCATCCTTGAGGCGTTTCTCGCGGCGAACCTTTTGCCCGTCCGTTTCACCTTCGACGGGTCCCATAGTTTCGATGCTCGCTTTGAGGGTGTCGCGCTCCTCAATGAAAGGTGCTACCGCTTCATTAACTGGAGCCACGCCTGCATCGCTTGGTGCCTGCTCAGTCCCCGCTGCTGCTGTTCCTTTAGGAACGCTTTTTTCGGGGGCAGTCGGGATGCCTGAGACAGCGAACTGTCGGACGGCTGCTGCGGTGCGTGGGGATTGGGCTGCGTCGAGTCGTGCTGCGATGTCATAGAGTGCTGTGCGCTGTGCGAGTGCCTGAGCGTCGGGGGTGCCGACACCGGATGTGGCTTCACGGATGCCGACCACCGTGCCGCCCATGACGCCACCGAGCATGCCTGCGTAGGCTGCCTGCTTTACGGCATCGGCGATATTGATCTTCTCGCCTGTGGCGATCTGCTGGTTGAAGTATCCGGCGAACTGATCGAGTGCTTCCTCCGCTGCTTCGTTCCCTGCGTCCTTGGCGACTTCCTTGAACAGCGGACGCACGGCTTTCTTGGCGACCGAGGTCACGAACTCATCGAGATTGGTGACATTCAGTTCGGCCCGAACGGATGGAGCGAGTTTGCTGAAGTCCTGCTTCACCTTGTTGAACACCGCATTAAGCTGCTTGCGGCTCATGCCGTTGTAGATCGACTCCAGACCTGCCTTGCCCGCGAGACTGAATGCTGCCGTGAGTCCTGCGGTGATAGTTCCTTGGAATAGGCCGTGGTTCAGTGCGATCTCGCGTGCCTTCTCCGGGGTGTATTTCAGCGTGCCGTTGGGGTTCTTCTCCTCCGATAGCTGGGAGTAGAGCTGCACGTAGGTCGATCCTGCGGAACGATTGAACGCCGTGGTGAGGTAGCTCGCTGTCGTGGCAGTGGTGACGAACTTCTTCGCGATGTCCTGTCCCGCCAGCTTAAGAACGTCGTCCACTGGGAGTGCATTGACCGCTGTCTGAGCGAACTCCTTGGCTCCGGTAGCCATGCCCTGCTTCGTTGCCGTGCTGGCGAGGGTGCGGGCTGCGGCACCACGGGTGAACGCTGAGATCGCTCCCTTCGTCTCTGCCCGCAGAGCGGAGCCGAGGGTGGATTTCAAGCCCGCCTTGAACATGTTCTTGGCTGCGACCATTTCGACTGCCGCGCCTCGTGTGGCTAAGGTCACCGCTATGTCGGCAGCCATGGGAGCGAGAAGTCTCGTCAGGTCGTAGCCCGCTCCGAGGTTCTTACCGAACATCTGAGCGTAGTTCCTGCGGTCCATGTCGGACTTCTGAAGGTCGGCGAGTGCTTTTGTCGCAGCCTTGTCTCCTGCCATGGCGGCAGGGGTGTAGTAATACGACGACACTGCGTCGAGAATCGACTCTCCAGCACCCCCAAGCCACGTCCTTGCTTGGGAGTAGTTCTCAGGGTTACTGGTCCACTCATCAAGAATCTGTGCGTTGGACTGCCCCTGATCCTTGCGTTCCTGCATGAAGCGTGGGAACTCGCTGCGGTTCGCGGCAATCGTCTTGAACATCTCCGGTGCCATGGCACTGAGCTGACTGTCACGGGTGGCACGGAGCTGCTGACGCTGTGCCTCGGGGATCGTGGGGGACTCCACCACCTTGTCGAACAGTGGACGCTGGAGCATGACGGACATCGGCAGCACTTTCTGCCCGGTGGACAGGGTGCGGATGTTGTTGTCGAGGTTCTCCGTGTCCACCTCGGGCGCGGCAGACATATTGATGAAGTCCTTGATGAAGCTCTTCCGCTCTGTGGCAGCCTGCGGGCTCACGTCGCCGTGCATCCCGTAAGCACCCAGCTCGGTGTCGATCTGATCGACGAGGGCTTCATTGATCGGTGCCCCTTTGTCGGCGGCAGCACGGAGGTCAGTTAGCTTGCGGGCGATGTTCTCGTCCTGCTGGGCCACCTTGCCGAAGGCTGTCAGCCAGTCGTTCTGACGGTCGATCTGGAACGCCGGGGCATTGTAGCCCTCGGGGGTGCGGAGCTTCTGCCGGATCTCGCCGATGCGCGAGACATCGAGATCGGGGTTCGCCTCGAAATAGGCGGCGAGTGCCTCGTCGTTATTGGCGAGGGCTGCCATGGAAGGCGACACGTCGATGCGCTCTTCCCCGGTGGCAGGGTCTTGGAATACCGCGAACGGGGTATCGCCGGAGTCGAGAGCCATGCGACGGGCGCGGTTGAGTTCGACTGGCGTGATCGCCTGCTGCGCGGCGACCTTGGCTCCGGTGAGCACCTCGTCGTATTTGATCGGGTCGTCGTAGATTGTGCGGATCTCCTCGTCATCGACTGCGAGGTAGGTGCGGGCTGCGGAGCGGGCCGCCTCGTCTTCGGAATACTGGCTGACATATCGCAGGTCCCGCTTGTCGTCTCGCGTAGTGAAGTCGATCTCGATGCCACCCTCAGCGGCAAACTCTTTCAGGAGGCTGTCCACCTCCGGTGCCTTCTCGTCATACTCACCCGACTTCAGCAGGTCGAGGTGCATCTGGTTTCTGTATTTCCGCAGGGTTTCTGCGGGGTCGGCGGAAGGATTGGCGGCAGCGAATTCTTGGAGCGAGGTCATGTGGGTGGTCCGTCTTAGCGGATGCTGCGGATACTGAGAGGGAGACGGGGGCGGGGTCAAGTATGATTATCGACACTTTTGGGTAGGGATAATACGCTGTTCTCTGGAAGAGGATGTGCCGCCCTCCAGAGCGTGGCTTTGTTTGTGAAGTCGTCGCCGCTCATCATGCAGAGCAGTCTGTCTTCGAGGTTCCACACCGCCACGAACTGGAATCCTCCAGCACGGAAACCTGCTTTGCTGTGTATGGCACCTCGGAAAGGCGGTCGATCAATGCTGTGGGGCTCATACGGCTTCGATGTGGTGTATTCCGATATGAGAAAATTCTGTAGCTACCATCCATTTAGTTGGATTTTTTTGCAGCCATCGCACGGTTCTATTTTCAGCATTGTAAATTCCTGTCCATTCATCCCCCCGATTCACCCACCTCGTTTTCCCTTCCGGTAACGGCGGCGGTTTGGGCCATTCTGGGTTCCACGGGAGTTCCCGCATAGTTGGATCGACCACAGTCTCCATGGCGGCAGCGCGTGCCTCCATGCGGTCGAGTCTGGCGTTGAGCGCGTCGAGTTTCGCGTTGATCTGCTCGGCGAGCGCGTTGAATGCGGCGAGCGCGTTGAATGCGGCGAGCGCGGAATCGGGCTCGGCTGGCGGCGCGGGCGAGAGTCCGTTGGCAATGGCGATGGGCGAGCCTTCGCGAACTGCGTAGGGTCCGCTGCCGTTGCCGTCCCAGTTCCAGTCAAACCATTCGCCCTCGCTGCTACACCAAAGAATGTCGCGTGTTGGCGTTGGTGATGGATGAGCAAGCGGGCCGTGACTCGCAAAAATGAATCCCTTTGGTGGTGTTGGTGTCATTGGTGTTGGTAGGTTGTGTGATTGTTGCAAGTTTGCAATGCTTTTCGATTGCACTTTTTGAAATGGAAATTGCAGTTTTTGGAGTTATTGGCACCGGTCGATGGGATAATTAGCTGTTCGTCTGACGGAATGGGGCGAGCGTCTTGGTCGTGAGGTTTTCCACATGCTTTGGCACCAGTTCGCGCCCTCCTTGGAAGGTTGCCCATGTGTGGATGATCTGGAGCGAGGTCTTGTATTTGATGCAGTCCGCCAGCCCAGCGAGCGCGTCTTTTCGAGTTGCGCCGATAGCTGCCATCCCATCTTGAGCAGCCACCCACACTTCGCCAAACTGCCGAACAAGGCGTCGCTGATCGACGGGCATAAGTTTTCCAGTTTCACTCATTGGCTTTCGCTTTCTCGCCCGCGTCAGGACTTGTTTCGTTGAGCGGAAGAATCACGATCCACGCCTCGAAGCGGGAGATTCCGCATCCGCTCGGATCGTGCCAGATTGTCCCCTTGCGCATGACTACCATGTGGCCCACGCCGGGGATTGATGCCGCGTCACCATAGGCGAGATAGTATTCGTGTTCTTCTGGCAGCGTGAGAGACGCGGACCAAACATCCATCTTCATGCCCTTTGCCCTCAGCCATTCGTCAAGAGGATCGCTCCATGATCCATTACCTTCCCGGAAAAAGTGCGGAACATCTTCGCGCTGCATTCCGAACAGGCTGGCGACGGAGCATCGAACGCACTCGTCATTCAGCACTTGCTGGACCTTGTGAGGCTCCGGTAGTGGTGGTAGTCCGAACATCAGTCGGAAGCGATTTCCTTTGTGCATCTTGGACAGTTGACGGTAGTTCGCTGCCCTCTCGGCATCCGTAAGAGGCTCAACAAGACGGTGGACGGAATCGCCTTCTACGGCGTGAGTTAGTTTCGGGGTATCACTCATTTTAGGGCTTCGTTGGAGTCTTGCGACGGCGATCCGTCACCTTGGACGTTCTTCGGAAATGCTCTGCCGCACTCGGGGTATGGTGGGCATGGGCCGCTTTCCTCTGGGTCCCACCCGTTCAAAAGGCATTTCAGGCACTCACCAGTTTGGTGGTGTCGGCGGTAGGCTTTCAACTCGCTCTCCAGCTTTTCGACATAGCCATTCCGGCAGATGGTTACTGCCCCGGACCGCCGAACGTCCGAAGACGGAGAACAAGCCGCCGCATCCGATGGGCCTAGAGCTGTTCTTTTGCGGGCTTGATACCGATCCCGAGCGTTTGCGGGAGCGTCGAGTTTTTCATCTTCAGCTTGGTCTGGTCTCATTTCACTTTTCATTTGCGTCCACGGGTGAACTCATTTCGTTCGCTCTGAAAAACGCACGGGCTGTCTCACCCATGAATCGCCAGTCCTCGTAAGTGTCGCAGCCGTCAACGTATCGTTCCTCGATTGCGGACAGTGCGGCGACAGCGGTATCACGATCTGCGCGGATCTGGGCAAACTTTTTCTCGCGGCAGTCGCAAGCGTGGTGGCAAGTGGTGCAGCTCATGGTATCAATACTTCGGTGATTATGTTCTTCCCTTTGAGGGTCAGCGTGTAGCTTGCCACACCCTCGGTGATCTCGTTCGTCTGGATCAGACCCTTCTTGCGGAGAATCATCACCCGACTTTTGACGGTCTCTTTGTGCATGCCCATGAGTGTAGCCAGCTTGGACACGGTCTTCGGCCCATCGGCGAACTGGAACAGTGCCGAAGCCTCTTTCAGTCCTATGGGCTGCCGTGATAAGCGGACGAGTGCGGTCGTGATTCTCATGGGTCCAGCAAGGTATCGGTGATCTTCTGTCCCTTCTTCGTCAGCTCGTAGGTCACGAAGCCATTGAACTCTCCGTTGGCCTGCGCGAGTCCCGTCTTCGTGAGTGACTCGATCCGGCTGGATGCAGCCCGTCGCGTGATGCCGTAGGTCTCTGCGATTCGCAGGCAGGTCTTCGGCCCATCGGCGAGCTGGAGCAGGGTGCTGATCTGGGTGGGGCTTATTGTGCCCAGCGTGGCGAAGAAGCTGCTGAGTCTTCCCAGCCGGGGATCTGCCACTCGTGATGTTCTGTCCATAGTGTTCCTAATTGATTGTAAGTGTTTCGTGAAATCTTCCACCCGGTGACCGTCTTCCACGGTGTCCATTTCCGCTCGCCCCGGGCTTGGCGTTCGCGGATGCTGATGCGCTGCTCCTCGGTGTCGGTGGCCTCGATAGGCACGGGGATCGACACCCGAACGCGGGCACCCTCAAGCAGGGTGTTGCGGAGCGGGTGGGTCGGTGGGAGCTGGTGGAGGGGTGTCACTTCATTGCGTCTTTCGTGAGCTGCAAGAGCAGGTCCCGCTGTGCGATCAGCTCGCGGATCTTTGGTTCAATGCTTCCGCGAATCGAATGACCGCATGTCACTTTCAGGAGGTCTGCCACAGTAACCGGGTTCCACTCACTTTCTACGATCAACATCTGCCGTTTCCACGATGCAAGGTCGTCCCGCTCTTCGGTCACAGCCGCCAGTTTCTCACGCAATTCGATGCACTCGTCCACGCGGCGTTCGACATCCGAGAGTGACGCACTCCGGTATTCCGGCAGCATCTTTCGTGCTTCGACTCGTGACGAAACCGTGTCTGCCTGTGCGACTACCCCGCACGCAGCGAGCCGCATACGCTCGGTTTCGAGCTGGTCTTCAAGTTCCTTGATTCGGTCTTCGGCGTTCATTTTATGAGTCCTTTGAGGTGATCGACGATGACGAGTCTCGGGGCGACGACTGCCTTGATGACATGTGGTGCATTCTGCATTACTACTGCGAAACCCGGAACGAGTAACAGCATCGCGATCACGATTAAAACACCTACCGCAAAACCGTCCCCATCAATGATCTCCTTCAGGTCTTTACGAAAGCGATACGCCAAAGCGAATGGGACGACGAACAACAAAAACCCAAATACGGTGAAGATGAGTCCATACCAGAACGTCCACGCGACCACCTCTTGACAATACAGAGGGGTCTGGGCTTCGGCGAAATTCTGGATCTGGCCTGCGGTGGCTTGCAGCCAGTCGAGGGCTTCATTGAGGTTCTGCGTGGTTTCTGCGTTCATGCTGGGGAAATCTTTACCACAGTTTTACTGGGGGTCCAGAATTATTTTCTTGAATTTACCACAGTGCCATTTACGGTGCGGGGCATGTCTCAACAACGTAATTTCAAAGCCGAGCGGAAAAGACGCACCGAGGAAAAAGCCTTCGCCGAACAGGAGGAGGTTCGTCGCCTTGCTGCCGAAGCCCGGGCCGCCGCGTTCGCCGAAGCGGGTGAGTCTGATCCTACCCTGCCGCCTCCTCCCCCGGCACCGGACCCATTCGTGCAGTGGCTCCAGTCTGCCGAGGGTCAGATGGCATCGGACCCACGATTGCCGACTGACCGGATCGGTATTGAGATCGCTCTGGAAGACGCCCTTCGGAAAGCCTTTAACGCTGGCAGAATTGCCTCAATCTGATGAAAGTCCCACGAACACGACTGAGTCTGGAACCCACGCTTCAGGACAAACAGGACATCCTCGACCACGGCATCCTCGTCGGTGGTCGCTCGATCATCGGCTCCATCCGGCTTGCGATTCGCAGGTCTCTGGCTCTGCACCTCGTCCAGAAGAAGGGGAAGCTGATGCTCGACCGCAAGGGAAAATTGGAGGAGGTGGAGCTGTGAGTGGGCTCGATGGACTCGGGTGGTCGGAAGCCCCCCGTGAGGAAGTCCTACGTGGGCGGCTGGAACGCCGCATCGCTCGAAAGGACGCACGGATCGCTGCTCTGGAGAAACGGCTGATCGAGCTGGAACGCTCCATTGCTCGCCATGTGACACTGGAGTTCCGTGTCGAGGATGCCGTTCAGAGGGCTCTATGCAACGTGCGCATGATTCCCGTGCTCGGTCTCGGTAGGAATACGACGAAAATCGAAATTGTGACGAAAGAATGAAAGCCTACCTCTTCATCGGTGGTTCGGCAGACGGGAAGCGTATCGAGACTGATGGGTATGGATATTATCGTCAAAGTGATGGCACCGCCGCGCCGGAGCCTACTCCCGAGAACGAGCTGAACGGCGGTTGCCATGCACAGCTTGTTCGTTCATCTTCATTCATTCGGAGGTGTTGGGACTGGTTGTGGCGAGGTGGGTTCGACGGGTTGGGCGGTTTGGTGTCCATCTGGATCTGTCTTGTGGGCCTGTTCGTGGCTGGGGTTGCCGGGTGGAGTCTTTGGGTTCTTTGGTGTTACTGCGCAGCCGTAGACAAGGAAGACAACCCCAATCCAAGCGGCTACAACCTGAGCACCCCCAAGCCACGCTGCCCACAAGGTCAGTCGGCGAACCTTAGCCGCCACGACCCCATTGTCAGCATCCAACTTCTTGATGGTGGCTTCAAACGTCCGAACAATCTCGCTCATCTGAACATGACTAATGGCAAGTGTTCTGGTCAAACTTCGTATCTGCGCTTCACTGCTCCGAATGTCCTCATTGCAGAAGGCGGCGATGAACAAATCTCGTTGCTCAGGGCTCAGATCCATGACGCTGGTCTGTCGAAAAGCATCGTCTATCTCGTGTAATTTAGGGAGCAGCCTTTCACTCATAAATCGTATGTCTCAAAATTCTTCCAACGAACAGGTCATGGTGCCTAGCCCGCTCCCTACAACCTACCATCCATCATCGGGCTTCGATGTCCGACCAGAGGACGTATCCACTACGACCGAGACCTACATCCGGCGTCTGTTTCACATTCTAGGCAGGGATGTCGAAATTTACGTCCTTGCCGGGGTCACGCCTCACGAAGTTGCTGGTCTCCTCATTTCAAAATACCGAAGCTTATGAACCTCACCGACCTGAAAGCCAAAGCCACCGCTGCCGAACTCACCCTCATCGAGAAGGTCGAGGAACTGGTGCGGGTGGAAGTGTCCCGGGATGCCGAAGACATCGTCATGCGGCGGGCCGAAAACTGGATCATCCAGCATCGCCCTGATACGTGGAGCAGCCTCCGTGAATGGTGCGAGCGTCTGGCGAAAGTAATCCGGGGACAATGAATCCTGAATCTACAACCAGACGGCTTGTTCGGCGTCTTTGGCACCTTGCATGGATCATCTGGCATGAATCCGAAATGCGACTGGCTGAACGTGCGATGGATCACGGCAAGTGCTTGAAGCACGCCAAAAAGCAACTCAGCCACATCGAGCAAATCGAAGCAACCTTCCTTACAAGCAGAAGACAATGAGTGACGCCGAACAAATCGCAGCACTCGCCGCCGATCTCCAAAGGGTGATCGACCGCTACCGTGCCGAGTTCAATCTTACCCTCGCTGCCGCCATTGGAACACTGGAGGTGGTGAAACTGGAGCTGTTCCAAACTGAATCAGACCATGAATAGAATCCATCTACGAAACCCGACGACGGGAGAGTGCCATATCGTGACAATCAATGAAACCGGACCCGAGATCATGGATGTCGTTCTGGATCAATTCAATTTGTCGAGTATGGAGATCATTCCTGAGACTGCCTACCGACCCGCTGAAAGGATGACGACCTTGGATCTGTGTGACCCGCGTAACTCCTCAAAAATCATCGGCACGCTGGAAACGACATACGTTGAATAGCCCAGCATGAACCGCAGATCCACAGTGGACCGGGTGTCCCGTGAGTGGATGCGCCAGCTCGATGTCGAGATAGGTCGCCGTCTCCCTGAGATCGTGGGCCACACTCCATCGGTAGAACGGCTGCCGTGCATACGCCGACTCGTAGAGCAGCGTGTCATGGGTCAGCTCCGACTCATTGTGGCCGAAGCGTGGTTCAGAGCTTCGCGGTGACCTCGGTCGTATAGCGCCACGCTGCCACTTCGTAGGCGTGGCGTGCCCGTATGAAGGTATCCCGGTCTCCTCGTGCCACGGCGTCACTGGCGACGGCTTGGAGCTTCTCGATCTCCGCGTGCCAGAAATCCATCTGTTCCTCGATAGCCTTCAGCTCGATGAGGCGGGCTTCGGTCTTCCGGTATTCGGGGGACAATAGGCGCAGGATGAAGCGGATCATGGCTCTGGTTCTACTGTGGGGCGGGGGTGGCGTCAATCGGTATCTACCTTTTTCAGAGGGTCGGAC
>Ga0247723_1000067_pt1 | contig 60471 bp, 89 predicted proteins | sample MSEWelMarce5H_FC_FD_189079 | JGI IMG/M metagenome (GOLD analysis project Ga0247723, IMG submission 189079) | Subsurface sediment microbial communities from gas well in West Virginia, United States - MSEEL Well Study Marcellus 5H_FC | ecosystem: Environmental > Terrestrial > Deep subsurface >...
ATATCATATGAAGAACTATATTATAACAATGGGATTGAAAAAGTAATTAATTATTTAAATATTGATTACATTGAAAATAAAGACTTTCCATATGGTAAAAAATATAAAATTATACAAAATACGAATAAATTGATATGAACCCGTTAAAATTTTGGACACCAAATGAGTTTGAAATTTCCTCATATAAATTCAATTTATCTGATAGGGTAAATAAGACATATAAAACGTCCGGTTCGGATGATACGGAAAAATGTATATATACGTATAATTCATTAGGATTCAGGGGAGATGAACCAACAAAGAAAGGGTTTAAAATAATGTCAATAGGATGTTCTATTACTGAGGGGGTTGGTGTTAATGATAATGAAACATGGTCTTCACAATTTACAAAACTAATACCATATGGTGTTGATATGAATTTTGGGACGGGTGGTAGAAGTAATGATTTTATCTCCAGATGTTTATTAACTTATTATGATTTAATAAACCCCGACTTGGTTTTAATAATGTACACATCACCACAAAGACGTGAAATATATACAAATGATGGGGGTATTGAACCATTTATTCCCACGGCAAAATGGGGGTACACGGAAGAAACCGACCAAGGTAAAGAGACACATGAATATTTGGTCAACTTACAAAATGATAACGAAGATTATATAAATTGGTATAAAAATCATTTATTGATAAAATATTTTTTAGAATCAAAAAAATGTAATTGGTTATGGAACGGGTTTTTTGATATTCCATCGGAACATACGGAATTCAATAGATTCGATGGGGAATATAATCAACTCATAGATAAAGGGGTTGATGGGGTGCATCCAGGTCCTTTACACAATAATTCGTACGCCAAGTCATTATATGAATATATTTTACTAAAATTCCCGAATTACATACCGGTTGGTGGTATCAAATCAACCAAATTATTATAATCAAACGAGGCAACAATCCACTTACCAAAGTATTTATCTATAAATAATATTATTTTAGATGAATATATTTGATCCATTAATATCGGGTTCCCTGTCCGTATCAGGTTCGGGTAATATTTCGGGTGATTTAACGGTATTAGGAACCTTATTTGCCACGATTTCAGGAACGACACAAAATGCCGTTTCAGCATCACATGCGGCAAACTACACATTAACATCTAGTTTTGGGGAGTTTACCTCATCCTACACAACGGGTTCGTTTACAGGTTCTTTCGAAGGAGATGGGTCTCAACTATATAACATACCCTCAAGCGGTGTTACTGGACTTAATTTAACAAGAATTGCGGATGGTAATGCCACAGCATCAATTTCTTCAGCGGACGGATTAAGAGTTAACTCAAATACTGAAATTACAGGGGCGTTAAAACTTAATGAAGTTGAATTGGGTGGTAACAACATTGTTGATATGACCCTAACAGATGGTGGTGGGAAATATTATATTAACGGAGTTAAAGCACCAAGATTATCCTTCATTAAGGGATTCAAATACAGATTCTATTATAATAACAATGAGACTCACCCATTACTTTTCTCTTTAACTAGCGACGGGGAACACAATGGGGGTACAAGATACACCACCGGAATAACAACAAATTCTGATCCTTTCTATGTTCAAGTTGATGTTACTGATGCGACGGCCACAACATTCTATTATTGGTGTGACCATCACATTGGAATGGGTAATGCTATTTCGAAATATTCGGATTTTATGCATGGTCAATCTAACATCGGTCTCATTAATGTAGATACAACCACATTTGCCACAACCGGATCAAATAACTTTACAAATATACAAAGAACAAGTGGGTCGTTAGTAGTAACAGGTTCTGTTGATATTAGTGGTTCCCATAACGTTACAGGTTCAGTTAACATAACTGGTTCAATAACATTAAATGGTCAAGCGATTGGTACGGGTAAGTTAGATGAAACAACTTTTCAGGCGTACACATCATCAAATGATGGTAGATTGTTTGCAATTGAAAATTCCACATCATCATATAATACGTTTACAAGTTCTATAGATACAAGAATTAAGAACGAGATAAATGAAGAAAATGTCATCTCTGGATCAATTCAGGTTTTAATAACAGGAACCACAGGATACTCAACATTTAGTTCATCCGTTTCTTCAAGTATCGGCGAATTAAGTTCTAGTATTAGTGCAACAACATCTGGTTTAAGTTCAAGCATAGGTTCTTTAAGCTCATCTGTTGAAGGGGTGACATCGGGTCTTAGTTCATCAATAACTTCTTTAAGTTCTTCAGTAGCAACAACCACATCTGGATTAAGCTCAAGTATTGGAAGTTTATCTTCATCACTTAGTTCTACTAACGATACACAAAATGGTAGATTGGGTAGTATTGAATCTGCAACAAGTAGTTTAAATACATTTACCAGTTCAATTGATACAACAATTAAAAATAAAATTAATACCGACTCTGTTATATCTGGTAGTATTCAAGTGTCGATTACAGGAACTACGGGGTATTCAACATTTAGCTCAAGCATATCTACAAGTTTATCTGCGAGTGTTGCGTCATTAAGTTCTAGTATCAGTACGTCAATCGATAGTTTAAGTTCATCGATTGCTACAACAACTAGTGGTTTAAGCTCAAGTATTGGAAGCGTATCGTCATCACTAAGTACAACTAACGACACCCAAAATGGTAGATTAACAAGTATTGAAACATCAACCGGTTCGTTAAACTCATTCACATCTTCTATTGATACAACAATTAAGAATAAACTTAATACTGAATCAGTAATATCTGGTAGTGTACAAGTTTTAATTACGGGAACTACCGGTTATTCAACATTTAGTTCAAGTGTATCCACAAGCATTAGTGAGTTGAGTTCTAGTGTGGGTACCGCAATTAATGGATTAAGTTCATCAGTTGCAACAACAACAAACGGATTAAGTTCTAGCATTGCCACAACAACAAGCGGGCTAACACTTTCAATAAGTTCTTTAAGTTCATCGGTTGCAACAACAACATCAGGACTAAGTTCAAGTATTGGAAGTTTATCTTCATCCATAGCAACAACAAATTTAGGTCAAAATAATAGATTAGATTCTATCGAAGGTAAAACCGGAAGTTATGCAACTACGGGATCGAATACATATCAAGGTAATCAAACAATAACGGGGTCGTTATATATTTCAGAAAACTTAATAGTTGCCGGATCATCTTCGATTCAACATATTAGTTCATCTGTTGTTAACATTGCCGATAATATTATCACAGTTAACGCACAGAACCCAGCATTAAGATTTGGGGGATTGGCGGTTATTGATAGTGGTTCATCACCACAAGTGTCCGGGTCGTTGTTATTTGACGCTACTGAGAACGAATGGGTATTTGTTCATCAAAATCAAACATCCGTTACATCCGCGTTATTAATAATGGGTCCTGAGACTTTTGATGATTTAGGTAATGAAATTCATTTAACAAACAATAGATTAGTTAAATCAACGATTGACGAACACGTTGGTGATAGTAATATCACAGACACCGGTACAAAGGTTTCTATAAATTCAAATACAGAAGTAACTGGAACATTAAAAGTTACAGGAAATATAACTAGTCCTAATATAACTGCAATAGAAACGTCTACGAGCAGTTTAAATACTTTCACATCATCATTATTAACAGCTGTGGAATTAACCGGTTCTAACTTAACTGTTAGAGGTAACTTATTGGTTAAAGGAACAACAACAAACGTTAACACATCAACATTAGATGTTGATAACAATTTAATTAATCTTAATGGTGCTGGTGCATCTAATGCGGGTCTAAGAGTTAAAGATACCACCGGAGTAAGTCAAATTTCTGGCTCACTATTATGGGATGCAACAAATGATTATTGGATTGCGGGTCAATTAGGTTCTGAACAAAGATTAGTAAGAGAAACAGAATTCAACACACAAGTTACTAGAATTGGTAATCTTGAAACAAGTAGTGGTTCATTAAATTCATTTACATCCTCTATTAATACAACCATTAAAAGTAAATTAAATACTGATGGTGTTATTAGTGGTTCCGTACAGGTTAATCATAATGCAACAACAAACTATGATGCAAATCAACACGTTGACCACACAACCGTTTCAATTTCTGCTGGTAGTGGTTTAAGTGGTGGAGGTACAATTGCAGCAACAAGAACATTAACATTAGACACAGGTTCAGTACACTTTTTAGATGGTGTTAAAAAAGAATTAAACACCGAGGGTGTTATATCGGGTTCATCACAAGTATTATCAGGAACAGGTATTTGGTCTGGTTCGGCACAATTACCATCAGGAGTTATTTCAGGATCAGCACAAGTTATTTCTTCATTACCTTCCGGTACGGTATCAGGTTCATCACAAGTTTTATCTGGTACAGGTATATGGTCCGGATCCGCACAACTACCATCGGGGGTTATTAGTGGGTCAGCACAAGTAATATCATCATTACCATCAGGTACAATATCAGGTTCAGCACAATTAACATCAACATTTGTACAAAAGGCTGGAGATACCATGACTGGTCAATTAATTGTAGGTTCGACAGGAACCGCCGGTGCGGCAACTTTAAAAGTAAACACCTCTAGTGCAATATCGTTTATACATTCACAAGAGAACTTCTCACCAAATATGACCAATGGTCAAACAAACATTTTAGTTGTTGGTCAAGCTGGTAGTACTAAAAATGCCGGTTACTTAGGATACAATTGGTCTAGTTCTGCATCAAATAGTAACTTCATAAGTCTTGGTCATTGGGGTTCTGATAATTTATTAAGAGTGTATGGTGATGGTACCGTTTACATGGGTACTGTTACAACAGGTGTTTGGAACGGTACAGCAATCGGCGATACATATATTAGTTCGGCATCAAATTGGAACACAGCATATAATAAAAGAATTTCTTCTTTAGGTTTTACAAGTTCAACAGTTACAATCACATTAGCGGATAGTTCAACTGTTACAGGTTCAGTCCCAACCTTTAATCAAAATACAAGTGGAACTGCGGCTAATATAACTGCGAGTTCAAATACAAGTTTAACATCGTTAGCTAATTTAGCTACGGTTGGTACAATTACAACAGGTGTATGGAATGGTACCGCAATTGCAAACGCATATTTGGCTAATTCATCATTTAATATTGGTACAACATCAATATCATTAGGTCGGGCGAGTGCATCTCAAACATTGACAGGTGTTAGTGTTGATGGTTCTGCGGGAAGTGCAGGGGTCATAACTGCATCAGGTGGGATAACAAATCAATATGGTAATGGAACTGTTGGATATTCATATGCACATAATAGTAGCACAACGGGGTTGTTTACAGCGGTTGATAATTCAAATGGTATCCTCACTGTTAATAGACATCCAGATAACTATTATAGCCAATTAGGTTTCAGTTCTAATGGTAATCTATATTATAGAAGTTTTTCAGCAACCGCAATTAACACGTCACAGGCTTGGAAAACAATTATTGATTCAGGTAATATTGGATCACAAACAGTATCCAACGTTTCAGGAACGGTTGCTGTTGCAAATGGTGGAACCGGCGCAACAACTGCGGCTAATGCAAGAACAAACTTAGGATTAGTGATAGGTACGGACGTACTGGCACAAAGAACTTTTGGAACTGCGGCAAATAATAACACAGGAGATTTTGCGGCATTCAATGCAACAACATATGTTGGTACGACCGCAATCGCACTTAACAGAGCTAGTGGGACACAAACATTAACAGGTGTCTCAATTGATGGAAACGCTGCAACTGCAACATCCGCAGACCAAATCGATGGTATCGGTATTAGAAACACAAATACAAGTGGAGTTGCCGCAAATACATTAGATTCAAACGGATTTACATATGTAACAGATGTTGATGGTAGTAGTACCAACTTAACTGGTAACTCAACAGACGGAGCATTGTATTCTCAAATATATAGTTCTAGTTGGCAACATCAAATATATGGAGATTATCGGACGGGTATTATGTATGTTAGAGGTAAGAACAGTGGTACATGGGCTAGTTGGAAGAGAGTTGCATTAAGTAGTGCAACAACATTCTCTAACGTGTCAAGTGTAACTTTTAACCATACTTTGGGAACGGCAAATGTAACGGCACAAGTGTTTGATTCAAACGGAGACATGTTCTTCCCTTCCAATATAAGAATAACATCGACACAAGTGATATTAACTTTTGCGTCAAATAGAAGTGGAAGACTTGTAGTTACAGGATAAAATCCGTATATTATACAATATGTTAAGAGAAAACGTAGAAGTTAGTGGTTCATTAAATGTAAGTGGACAATATATTATACCAAGAGGGCCACGAGCAAATAGGCCATCTAGTCCTGATATTGGGTCATTATATTTGGAAGAATCTACTAGTGGTAGTTTTGTGGTTACATATACAGCCTCATCAAATTATGATGGTGGTTGGGAACCAGTTGGTTCACAAAATACAGATAGAACAGGATTTAAATATAGACAGGTTATTAATTACTCATACTTAGCTGGTGGTTATAAATCCGCATCACCATGGAAGAATGTTCATAGAACAACAAATTCAACAGACCAAACGGTTCACTTAGGTGAACTATTAGATTATCCGGCATCATATACATCCGGTGCTTGTAGTAAAAGCATTTTATTTCTTTGGTCAACAAATACAGATGGTACATTTAAAGGGGACAGCACTATTCATTCAACATGGACTAGTGGTGTTAATATGGTAAACGAAACATCATACGCTCATCAAACCAAATGGGATTTAGCAAATGCGAGAGATGATTGTGGTACTTTACATCAAGAAACAGAATTTGCTTGGATATTTGGTGCTGGGGTAGCTGCGGTTGAGAAGTTTAATTTAACAAACGAAACAATGTATAGTGTATACTATCAAGCGGGTGTACCATACATTACTACAACATCATCAATTACTGGTAGTGGACCATCAGGTGCTTCGGGATTTTCTGACGAAAACTACGGATATGGTTGGACACAACAAAGTGGAACTAAATTATTTTTTGCAAACGATACGTTCACAAACAATCAACAATGGGGTGCGAGTGGACAACAAAAAGGAATTAGCTCAAAGGTAGGAAAAGGATATGCAGGAAATGAAGGTACATATAATGGGGGTTACAACTTAAGAAGATGGAATGTTTTTACCGAAACCAATCTTGGTAATGTGGCAAAACCACATGGTAACTGCGGAGAAGAAAACTTTACAATGGGACAAGATCATCAATATATGTTAGGTTGTTATGACGGTGCACAGGTAAATACTAGTTGGAAATTTGGTTACACTACGGATACTGGTACAGTAAACCCTAGTGGTTTGGCACCAGGAGTAAATGATGGAACATCATCAGGTCATTGCGGTTGGAGAACATAAAATTTATATTTATAAGATATGCTACACGAAAATATTGAAATTAGTGGGTCCCTAAAAGCACAAGGTGTGATAAAATCACCAGTAGGCACGCGGGCAAATAGACCTAGCAGTCCACAAACTGGTTCTTTATATTTAGAACAAGCAACTAGTGGTAGTTTTTTGATGGTTTATGTTGGTTTAAGTAATAGCGATAGTGGATGGGTTAGGGTATCTTCTCAAGTAAACGCCAATGTTGGTTTTAAATTTAGACAGATAATTAGTGTTTCTTATCTTGCGGGTGGTTATAAAGATTCATCCCCTTGGAAAAATGTTCACAAAACAATTAACTCTACAGATCAAACAACACACATTGGAGAATTGTTAGATCATCCAGCATCATATACATCGGGAGCTTGTAGCAAATATATCTTTTTTATTTGGTCGGTTAATACAGATAATACATTTAAAGGACCGAGTACTGTAGATAGTGTTAGAACCTCAGCAATTAACATGGCGAATGACACAAAATATACACATAATCAAAAATTCAATATTACCAATGCTAGAAGTGACTTAGGAACCATGCATAAAGAAACAGAAATGGCTTATATGTTTACCGGTGGTAGTACTGTTGTTGAAAGATTTGATTTAAGTACGGAAACAATAGCAACTGGTTTCCATTTAACAACGATCGATGGTAGTGATGGTGGTTCAGCATTTTCTGATGAAAACTTTGGATATGGTTGGACGTCATCTGCAGGTATTAAAATGAGTTTTGCAACGGAAACAATTACATCAAGTGGAATGTGGGGCGCACATTCACAACAAAAAGGAATTAGTTCAAAAGTTGGAAAAGGTTATGCTGGAAACGAAGGTTCATATAATGGTGGTTACAACTTAAGAAGATGGAGTAATGCTAATGATACCAACATTGGAAACGTATCAAAGCCTCATCCTAATTGCGGTGAAGAAAATTTTACCATGGGTCAAGATCATCAGTATATGTTAGGTAATTATGATGGGCTACAAAATAATACAAGTTGGAAATTCTTCTATGCAACAGATACAGGAACAACCAGTGTAAGTGGGTTAAACCCCGCAGTCAATGCTGGAACATCATCTGGGCATTGTGGATGGAGAGGGTAAAAAATAATTAAATTATGATATACGAGAATTTAGAAGTTAGTGGTAGTTTAACATCAGATAGGGTGGTTAATAGACCACCTAGAGGTGTTAGAGCAAGCAGACCTGGTTCACCATTATCTGGTTCTTTATATTTGGAAGAATCCACTAGTGGTAGCTTTTTAATGTTATATACCGGCGTATCAAATATTGATAACGGATGGGAGAGAATTGCGGCACAAGAAACCATTCCAATAGCATTTAAATATAGACAAGTTTTATCATACACATATTTGGCTGGTGGTTATAAAGATTCATCACCTTGGAGAAACGTACATAAAACAACAAACTCAACGAATCAAACAACACACGTCGGTGAATTGTTAGATTATCCCGCATCATATACATCTGGTGCATGTAATAAAACAATATTGTTTATTTGGTCAGTAAATGATGATGGGGCATGGAAAGGTCCAGAAAGTATTCATGGGACTCGGACATCAGCAATTAATTTGTTTAACGATACAAACTATGCTCATCAAGCTAAATTTAACACAGGTATTGCTAGAAGTGACGTTGCAACTATGCAAAAAGAAACGGAGTTTGCCTATTTAATTTCGGGTGGATCAACAACAATTGAAAAATTTAACCTATCTAACGAAAGTTATGTAAGTGGATTTGGTGTAACGTCAATAAGCGGTAACGATGGTGCCGGTGCATTTTATGATGAAAGTTTTGGATATGCGTGGACAACATCTGCGGGTATAAAATTTAATTTTTCAAATGAAACACCAAGCTCATCAACACAATGGGGAGCACACGCACAACAAAAAGGTATACCATCTAAAGTTGGGAAAGGTTATTGTGGTAACGAGGGGTCATATAATGGTGGTTACAACTTAAGAAGATGGAGTAATTCTACGGATACGAATCTTGGTAATGTTGCAAAGCCACATGCCAACTGTGGTGAAGAAAACTTCGCATTAGGACAAGACTGGCAATATATGTTAGGAAATTATGATGGAACAGGACAAAACAATACGTCTTGGATAATGGTTTATGCAACCGACACAGGTTCAAATGCCATTACGGGATTAGCACCACGGGTTAACGCTGGGACATCATCTGGACATTGTGGTTGGAGATAAGTTGACATTTTAAAAAATTTTACTTATATTAGTATAAAAAACAATTATGGAACAAGGTTACAAATACGACAGGTCTAATTTCATTAACAATCCTTATGATGAAAAATTAATGCAAATATCCGAAAGTATGTCTTTCGCATTACCAAAATACAAAGCATATAATTTCGTTGGAGGTGCACAAATAACACCTTACGCGAGATTAAAACAATGGTTATTAGAGCTAAGAGGTAGAGAAGATGCGGTAGAACATTTGGAATATACAGTTAGAAAGATGGAACTTGAAATTGAAATGGATGAAGAAAGTAAAGAATTCATAACTGACCCCAAAAGAAAGGAAATGGTTAACATAACCATTGCAGATAAAATGATTGATTTAAGAAAGTTTAATAGAAATCTTAAAGATGCATATAGAGAAAGACAGGGATTTATTGATTTGATAAAAGAATTCTTGGAATCTGATCAGGCAACTCTACCCGACGGAACAAAACTAATTGATGTTTTTGGTAACCCTGAATTAGAAGAAAAATATGAACACGAATACTGGACCGTTCGTATGGCAAAGCAAGCTATGTTAGATATGATTTCATATGGTAGAATTGGTACCGGTAACTTAGATTCAATTCTTATGATGGACCCAGAACAACAAAAACAAGTGTTAGCATTAGCGTCAGCATACACTATCTCAACCGATAAAAATATAAACCAATTAATGACAGAAGCAACAACAAACAATTTTACAATTGAAGAGTCATTAAAAAATCAGTTAAGATTAAGTGAACCAAATAAAACAGAAACAGAAAAATTATTATAATGACACATATTCTTTTTAAACTACAAGGTAATGTTCCTGGATACATTCAAGTGATAGGTATGTATCTAAACTATAACTACGGAAGAATTGCCGATGAATATAACGACATGAGAGTTGAGTTAAATAAACTCGATGCAATAGTTATTCCAGAAGAGATTGCTAAAGGATTTGTTTTTGCTGACATATATAAAGATTATATTAGTGTTAGAACAAATTCAAATATCATGGATGAGATTCCTCAGTTAGCGGAATCTAGCGAAACAGAAGCAGAAAAGGTAAAACATTTTCTTAGTGATGATGATAAACTAGCTGGTGTATTATTTAATAAAGCGGTAATGAAAAAAGTTGTTGCTGACAGGTTTTCTGAAAGATATAAAGAGCTGATGGTTGATGCTTCCATCTTAGAAAAAGATACTTGGGAAGAACAAAAAAGAGAAGCGTTTGGTTGGATGGCTGACCAAGATTATCAAACTCCAATTATTGATATATTATGTGCGGGTAGAAATATAGATAAAACATTATTTGTACAAAAGATAATTAACAATGTTACAGCATATAATGTTAAATTAGCAAATCTATTATTAGAACAACAACTATTAGAAGAAAGAATTAAGGCATGTGTAAACATCGCAGATTGCCACAGACTTAAGCACGAAAAATTTGGTGTTGCATTGAGCAAACAACAAAGGGAAGATGAAAATATTCCAACAACACCTCTCACATTGAAAATGGATTTTTAATGAATTTAGCTATTAACGGGACGTGTGCTAAAGGTTGTTCATTTTGTTTCACAAAAGAAGATGCAAGATTAAAACACACGTTAGGAGAAATGGATATAGAAATGGTCGATAAAATTATCGACCATTATCGTCTAAGTAACTCTAATGAAGAGATTACTATACTTGGAGGAGAACCAACACAACATTCAAATTTTATTGGGATATTAGATTACATATTTTCTAAGGGATTTAAAGTAAATCTTGTTAGTAATTTTCTATTTAGTAAAACCACCAGAGAGTATATAATAGAGAATATCAAAAACATTAGATGGGTCTTTCCAAATGCAGCAGAACTTAATGAAAAAAATAGAATGGTTTTATTTAAAAAAAACTATTTAGAAATTTATAAGGCGTATGCAAATACTTGGGGTTTTGAAAATCACCCAAGATTGTATTTGGCAATAACAATGTCAAGCGATTGGAAGAGTAGAAATTTCTATGAATATATTAAGTGGTTATATCATGAATTAGATGGTAAAATAAATGCCATTAGACTAGGTTTAGACTTAACTGGTACCTACCTAATTAATAATAAGGAGATGGGTGAGGAAATGACCAAGATACTTAAATTTGGTCTCTATAATCAAATAAAGATTACGTCCGATTGTCAAGTACCTCCATGTCTTTGGGAGGGTAAAACAAAAAAAGCGGTATTAGAAAACTCATTAAATTTTGCAACATTTAAAATCCCCGAGTATGAAACCATATGTGGGTTTATGCCGTTAGATATCTTTCCCGATGGAAGTTCGATTCATTGTTATCCATTGGAAGATAAAGTAAAAATAGATAATGTTTTGGAAATATCAGGAAAAAATGGTATATTAGGGTTAAGAGAGGAATTCGATAAACTTTATATTAATAATCATAAAAATTATTCAATCCCACAAGATTGTTTAGATTGTGTTTTTTACAAGACAGAATGTAATGGAATATGTGGAGGTTGTATGGAAGGTAGCAAATGACAAAGAAAATATTTTCAATACCATTTAATCCGATGTTAACGGAGGATATGTTCGTAAATAAATTTTATCCATTCTTAGAAAGAAACAAAGATTGGATTTATGACATTTATTTCACGTGTAGAATACCTCCATTTACACAGGATGCTATGGGTGCTATATTCAGAGAGGAAGATAGAGATATCGTATTTGAAAACGCGATGATTATACAAAAGGCTTTGGGTATTAAAATAAGTGCAACATTTAATAACATTAACGTTTCACCCAAGTATGAAAATTATAAATTATTTGTTGATAATTTAAAACCATTATATGAAAAAGGGTTAAGGTGTATAACTATTCCACATGGTCATTGGGTTGCGATGGGTCTTAAGAAACACTTTCCTGAAATGGAAATCAAAAATACTATCTTAAGAAAGGTTGCAACAGGACAAGACTTTTGGTATAATGCCGATCAAGGATTTGACTACATTAATCTCGATAGGATTTTAATGAGGGATGTTGAAGAATTAAAAAGCATTAAGAGAGCACAATTAAAATATTACGAGGAAAAAGGTAGGTATGTTAAACTATCATTACTTGTTAATGAAGGTTGTTTAGGTAGATGTCCTGTCATGGATGAACATTACACATATAATAACTTAAGAACAAATAATGAACTACCATACTTTCATCATGAGATATCTAAAGTAACCTGTGAATATAAATGGGAAAAAGAAATCAATGCTTTCTTTTTTAAGGCGGCAACAATACCACCATTTAAAGAAGAGTTTGATGAGTTCTTAGAGTACATCGATGTCTTTAAAATGCATGGTAGAGATAGTTTTAATAGACTAGATGAAACAATTGAAATTGTCGAGTCGTATGTTGCAAATAGTGAAGTCCTATCCAAAACCTCTGAAACATATTTGGATGGCATTCCATATGACGAATTAAAAGGTTGGAGAAATAAAATAAAGAAATGTAAATTCCAATGTTGGGATTGTAATTATTGCGACATCGTTGCTGACCATAAAAAGAAATCACATGGACTTAATTAAACACATTGACGACTCTATTGAATGGGGTAAACTTGAGGTGTCTAAATTAAATCAAGACATTCTTAATATTCACGGAATAACAAGTAATAAAGTTAAATGTTTTCTTAATAACATTTGTAATATCGATAACGCCACATATCTCGAAGTCGGTGTTTTTAGAGGTGCAACTTTTTGTTCTGCGGTATATGGTAATGACATTTACTCAATAGGTATTGACAACTTTATGTCCCCCAACTTAACACCAAAAGGTGTAAGTCAAAAAATTGGCAACTACTATAAACATAATATTGACATACCACCACAAGAGGAATTTTTATTAAATGTTAAAAGACATTGTAATGTAAATAAAACATCCATATATAAAACTGATTATCAAACCTTTGATTTTAAATCATTACCAAATGTTGATATCATTTTTTATGACGGAGAAACAAAATTTCATGACCAATATGTTGCGTTAACAAACATGTTACCAATATTTTCTAAAGAAACCATAGTCATTATGGATGATTGGAATTGGAATAGTGGTGCCTTTGAAAAGTTTGTTAGTGATAACAACTTATTTATTAGCCATTATAGGGAATTATATACATCAGGTGAAGACTCCGAAGATTTTTGGAATGGACTGGGTATATTTTTAATTGAGAGATAGTTGAATACTTAATTTTTTTTGTTTATATTAGTATTGTTGGGGAGGTGGGTGAGTGGTCTAAACCAGCAACCTCCGAAGTTGTCATTGGATCTAAAAAAGTCAATCGAGGGTCCGAATCCCTTTCTCCCCGCACAATAAACTTTTCTTAAACAAAAAACAAAATGAGAAAAACAATCACAATGCTATCGCTAATGTTAGCACTATTGTTTACTACCACTATGTCATTTGGACAATATAGTAGTAGTGCAATTCAGAAAGGTTCGGAACAATCCTTAAACGTTCGAACGGACTCGGTCCCTAATCAATTACAAGAAATCGTTGTTACAGCAAAGAAAGTACCACTAATGACCAAAGTTGGTCCTTATGGTCAACCACTTTGGACAACAATGAGAATGTTTGCATCCACAAGAGTTTATGTGATGAACCCTCCAGGTACGGCAATGTACGAGAAGTGGTTTGACATTAGACAAAGAAGAAATGGACCAGCTCAAATCAGAATGAGAGATGAGTTTACATTTGGTTTAGGTAAACGACTTCAATTGGATATGTATTCACACACTGTTTATGATGGATACAATGGAGACAAAGAATTCAAATGGAGAGGTTTCTCTTGGGAATTCCGTTATGCTCTTGCTGATTGGGGTAAGTTATGGGGTAACCCAACCCTATATTGGGAAACAAAAATGTTAGATGGTCGTTGGGGTATCGAGCCTAAATTATTATTGGGAGACAGAGTTGGAGAAAGAGGTATTTGGGGATTCAACGCAATCTATGAAGGTAATTTATCAAGAATCAAAGAACTTCGTGAAGATGAATACGCATACACTGCATCGTACGCTAACATCATCAATAATGATTTAACTTTAGGTGTGTCACATATGTTTAGATACAACGATTTTGATGGAGGTTCACAAGAATGGTATCTTGGACCACTACTTCAATATCGATTTAATAACAAGGCTTATTTGAATGTTGAACACATGCCAGGTCTTAATCAAGACGCAAAACAATCAAGAACCACAATTATATTTGCATGGAGATTTTAATCAAAGGACAAGAGTTTCTTGTCTACTTAATATTCATTATGTTCGTAACAGGTATCCTCAAAGAAAGAGGATACCTTATGGACATCTTCAGACTGCTTGAACAAAAAGTTAAGTCTAAAAGAATGGTAGTATTTTTAGTATCACTATTTGGCGGTATCTTACCAATCCCTGGTCGTGTTGCATTATCGGCATCAATGTTAAACAGCATTGCTCCTGTTGATAATAAGAAACGTAAGAAGTTTGGTATCATTGATTATTTGGCAACACATCATTACTATCTATGGTCACCATTAGAGAAGACGGTTATCATCCCAATGGCTGTGTTAAGTTTAACTTATATGCAATTCATGTCATATATTTGGCCATTACTTTTAATATCGGTATTGTATGTTACATATTATATCCTATCATTAAAAGATGATGAAATTGACATTGAAGTTAAAGATGAACCAATTAATATACAAAACATAACCATGGTGGTTATACCATTCTTGGTTACCATACTAATGTGCGTATTTCTTACTGAATACTATTTTGGTTTCTTTACTGCATTCACAGCGTGGTTAGTATATTACTCTAAGAGTTGGAATAAAATACTTAGTTACATTGATTGGGAATTAATATGGATTGTTGGTTTAGTTATTATTTTAGGTAACCTTGTTGGGTCCTATTATAGTGTGATTGAATCATATATTAAACAATATAGTAAACCTGAATATATTTTGGTTGTCTCTGTTATATCATTCCTTTCATCATTTATGTTAGGTTCTTCAGCCAAGTACGCGAGTATTGTTAGTTTACTAACGAGTGTGTTTGGTATGCAGTACTTTGTTTTATTCTTTACATTGGAATATTCAGCGTACTTGATTTCACCGTCCCATAAGTGTTTACCGATTGGTCAAAAGTATTTTCATACTGGATTTATGACTTATTTGAAAGCACTGATTGTGTGGATATCTTTAATGATGACGTACGCACTTTTAACAATTATATAGTGTTTACTTTTTTAAAAATAAGATATATATTATAAAGATAATTAAAAATTTATGGAAAAAATAACATTAAAATTAGGAGACGTTCTACAATTAGAAAGTGAAATAAACGGATACACGGATCCACAAAATGGAGAACAAGTATTTGAAGGTTTTAGTAAACAAAACCTGTCGATTATTTTGAAATATGAGTTGAGTGACTTTTCAACAGAACTTAAAGGTGAGAGAAGTAAAGTCGAAACTTTAAGAGATGAGTTAATCAAAAAATATGGAGAAGACGATGGTAATGGTGGTATCTTAGTAAAAATGTATAATGAAGTGAAAGATGAGGAGGGTAACGTAGTTGGTAAAGTCGTTAACCCACAATATCTTGAATTCGATAAGGAATATGGTTTACTTTTAAATCAAGAAATTGAAATCGAATATCCCGAAATCACTAAAGAAGATTTAAAGGATGCTGGTAAAACCAAAGACAAATATCAGGTTTTATTTAAATTAATCAAAAAAGAAAAAGGGACTTTATAGTCCCTTTTTTTTATATTCATCAATATAGTCATATAGATTTACAATCGGTTGCCAATCTAAAATTAATCTGGCTAGTGTACTTTCACATAAAGTTTCTTGAGCTTCACCTGGCTTATCTTCAGTATAAACTCTATCTTTTTTAAACATATCGGCAACCTCGTTCAACGAGAAATTTTGACCTCTACCCAACTCAAACGTGTGACCCCACATTTCTTTATCCATTATCTTAATTAACGCATTAACAATATCATCAACGTGTGTGAAGTCCCTTCTCTTTGAACCATCACCATATATTGTTAATGGTACATTATCATCATATTGTTTCTCCCATCTACCAATCACTGTACTATAACCACCATCTTTTAAATGATAGGGACCATAGACATTGTAAAAGCGAGTTACTGATGACTTTAAATTAAAATGTTCCTGATAAAGTTTAACAATCTCCTCACCAACATCTTTACTAAATGTATATGGGTTTTTAAACTTACCACTATGATGTGAACTACTTCCCGCATAAATTAATGGTATGTCATTCTTAACACAATATTGTGCCACATTTAATGTGCCATTTGTATTTGTTTGAAAATATTCAACAGGATGTTTAAATGATGGCTGTATTCTTGCGATTGCTGCTAAATGAAACACAATATCGTATTTCACATCATCTAATATCGATAAGTTTCTAACATCACCACATATATAATTTGCACCATCTTGATGGTTAGAACTAAAACCACTTAAGTAGTTATCTAACGATGTCACCTCGTGACCATCTTTTAATAGTCTTTTAATTAAATTAGTACCAACAAATCCCGCACCTCCTGTAACTAGTATATTCATTAAATTGTATTTCTTATAACTATCTTCATGTTACCAACCTCATATTCACCAGGTTCATAATATGGTATAGATAGTCTTATTTTTTGTAAAGTGTATAAATCTTCATCCGTAAATGGTGAAGTTTCATAAATCATAACGTCAACAGTGTCTGTAAGGGTAAATTTCGACCTTAAATCATATCGTGTATTCTTTTGTTCATTCTCAATATAATCCTCAGGAATCTCCCCTAAATCGATTTTATCAAAGAAAAGCTCAATCTCATACATTCTACTTTTATTTCTGGTTGTTAAACCCATTGAGAATGTTTTATATTTGAATTCCTTTTCTTCCCAATACCTAATCTCATTAAATGCTGAGAATGGTACACCCCATTTTCTAACAAAGTTTCTATTTGAACAAACCTCGTATATTCTTCTTTGGTCTTTATAATCATCACTAAATCTGGATGTCTGAGAAACAAAATGGTAGGTAATTGCACAATCGGTAGTTTTAAGTTCGTATCCCTTTAGTTTTGCACGAACTAAGAAATCATCATCCTCACAGAAACAAGGAACAAAACTAAATCCGTCGAAACCACCGACATCGTCAAACATCTTCTTATAACCACTCATAAAGAAAACCGCACCATCGTAAATGTTACATTTGTCTTTATTCTCTTTAACATATTGTTCAAATAAAGTATAGTTGAAATTATGAAATGATGAACCTAAATCTAATAACACTTTACCCGGCCTCTTATGTCCTTTAAAAATAGGAGGTTCGACTGTGGTATATGATAATAAAGTATTTGGGTTCTCATCTAATAACCTATCTAAGTTCTCTAAGAATTGTTCACCGATGACCATGTCATTGTGTATTAAAACTAACTTCTCGGTGTCAACTAGTTTAATTCCTGCATTATATGTGTCAGAAAATGTTAACCTTTCATCGTCGTGAATAAATGAAAGATTATCGTCCTCTAAAGATTCTAACCATTCTTTGGTTCCATCATATGAACCGCCACTACTAATAACTAAAGGTGCATTTGGGTACACATCTCTTAATCGATTATAACATTCTTTTGTTAAATCTAATTTATTGTACACCGCGAGTACGAATGTCATTTTAATTTCTTGTGTATCCTTCTTCATCGTGTATACATGTTATTTTATTTATTAAGAGACTATTCATTTTATTTAAATTTATCCACTCACTAACCCGATCCCACAAATCCCCATCAGAAGGTAAACCAACAACGCCGGTCTCTTTAAAAATGTCTCTATAACGTAATGGTATTTGTTTAAAATTCATACAAACAGATGAATGTATCAAACCACCACAACCAGGTGCCGTCCAAATAACTTCACCAGCACTAGCCGGTGGACTAGGTAAAGTAGATGAATGATATTTTGATTTAGTGAATATAAATGGTGCCGACGTCCTAACAATAACTTCAAAGATTGATGACAGGTGATTATCTTCCCACATATCATCATGGTCCAAATGACAAATATATTCGAACCCCTGACTCAACGCCACATCGACACCATGGTTAGTTGCGTTAACCCCACCATATGACCAAATTGCCCACTTATTTTTATACCTATCTCTTTCCTCGGCAAATGGTAAATTCTCATAATATATTTTATCAGGTTCAATTATTGACGTTGCTATTTGAATAAACTCATCGTTATCTTCATACCTATCACCAATTAAAAATACCTTGTAATCTTTAAACGTTTGATTTTTAATTGAGGTTAATGACCTCGTTAAGTAGTCAATTGTTTTCCCATCCTCTCTTCTAAATGTTGGGATAACAATACCGATTTTTAGTTTTGATTTTTTTCTCAATATGTAACAATTACCATCATTTACATCCTCTGGTCTTGCTTTGAATACATTAGGTAACGTACCAATAATCTCATAATTATCTCCTATCGTACTTACTAACTTATCTACAGCAATTTTAACACCCGGACTATTCTGTGGATCATTATAATCATCGAATATAATATATCCATTCTCTTTCACCAAAGGAGAATACATGTCGAAATCTTTTCTAGCACCAAATTCCGAATGGTCACCATCAATAAAAAGAATATCAATTTGATTAACACACTTTAAAACATTATTATAAGTTTCATCTGTTTGTGAGTTACCTCTAACATATGTGTATTGGTTATTGTGTACATTAAGATTTTTAACATTATTAACAACAACACTTGGGTCAATGGGATTACCTAAATCAATACTTAAAACGTTTGTCTTCGGTCTTTGTAATAAAAGACATGCCGAACCACCAGCATAACAACCAATCTCAACATAGTTAACTAAATAATCTGATGGATATGTGTTGGCAATATCATATAGGATATGATAGTGATGGTGAAATGTTTTATTATCGATTTTATCCGATATACTTTTAGTTAAATTTAATGATTCTTCTGTGTGTTTCATGTGTATTAAATTGTTCCTGAGTCAACAAATATATTTTGACCGGTAATTGAACTTGCGGAGTCTGACGTTAAAAATGAAATTGTTTTAATAACAGATTTTATTTCCGTAGATTGTTTTAATGATGTTCTATTATAGATTTTATTTTTTTGTTCTTCGGTAAGTGATTTACTCATTTCAGTTTCCATAAAACCGGCAACCACACAATTTGAACGAATACCTTTAACGCCCCATTCTCTTGATGTGTTCTTCGAAAAAGCTTCTAGTGAACCTTTTGTCGATGCGTACATAGATAGTCCCTTATAACCCGTGTGAACACTTATACTTGATATGTGTACGATTGAACCTTTAGTCTTATTAAGGATGAAATTTCTAATTGCACACTTAGTTAACATTATCGGAGCAAACACATTAACCTTATACATCTGTTCGAGTTTTTGTGGATTGGCGTTCGTGATAATATCGTCGTAAGCAATTGCAGCGTTATTAACAAATGAATCTAGTTTTACTTTATTGGTTACCAAGTAGTCATTTATTTCTTTAGTCAGATCTTCGTATGTTTCTAAGTCACCTAAAAAATGATGGAACGTTTCTGGATACTTTGAAGATAACTCATTTAATTCATCACTCTTAGTTCTACTAATACCATAAACGAAATTACCACACTCTAATTGGTCTTTTGTAAACTCCAAACCAACCCCTCTTGAAACTCCAGTAACTAATAACTTTTTCATTTTCTAATAATTTTACCTGTAGTGTTGGTTTCTAACTTATCGACTAAATTTATTTTCATCGGAACTTCATATGAATTTAAAATACTCTTTAAGTCCATCTTAATTTCCTTTATTGTTTTATCATGTTTTAAGACAATATCCGTTGATACTATATGACCCATCAATGAATTTTTAACACCATAAACATATGAACTATTAACATAATCCAATTTATTTATTTTGTTCTCAACCTTAATAGGGTTTACCTTTACTCCACCCACATTTATCATATTGGACTCTCGACCAATAATCTTAAAGTGAACATCATCAACCCATTCAACCTTATCTCCTGTATAGTACCATTCATCATTAATATTCTGTAAAACTATTGAATGATGAACAACGATTTCGTCATTTATTATCTTAACAAAAGTACTATTTTTTTCTGTAATTTTAAAGTATTCGTTGTTTGAAGAAAACAATGTGCCGAATTCCGTTGAAGCGTATATATTGGTTATTTTACAATTAGGGAAAGATATCCTCAATTTGTTGAATAACTCCTCATCCGATGGTTCACCACCTAAAGTTAATTGAACAACCCTTTCGAATTTAACACCACCATCCATTAATAACCTATAAAAGGTAGGTGTACCTGATATGTGAGTTATGGTATTGAACCCCTCAGTAATCTCTTTTTTAGATTTACCAAATAGATTGACAATGGTAGCATTATTAAGATAGGATTGTAATATAACTTGAGAGCCTGCTATTTTATTAAAATCATAACTCAACCCCCAAATACAATCTTTTAATTTATCATCAACCTTAATATTTCTAGTTAACGAATGGTATGTGTGATTTATTTTTTTAGGTTCACCTGTCGTACCAGAAGTTTCAAACTCGATTTCGTTATCCCTAAATGATTTTATAAATGATAATATACCCAACTCAACATTAGATAATTCAATGTCTAGTTTTTCGTTATTTAAGTAACGATCTAAATCGGAATATTTTATCACATTCCTATCTATTAGGAATGTTTTATCCATTAATTTTCTCAGTTATTTCTGAAACCTTGGTTATTAACCCATCACTAAAAATGTCCACACCATACTCACTCTCAATCTCAACTGTTAGTTCCGCTAACATTAAACTATCAAAACCAATATCATCCCTAAGGTTTGCATTGTTATCGATATTTGATATTTCATCAAGTCCATTACCTGATAAGACTTCATTAATTATTTCTAATAAACTCCTCTTCATATTTTAAAAATTTTTTTAAACGATTACCTACTTTTTTTGATGGATTACCCGAATATACACTAAATTCTTCACAATCTTTTGTGATTAAACTTTGAGCGTAAATGGAAACACCAGTTTCAATTGTGACATTTGGTAAAATTACACAACCACATCCAATGATACTATGTTTTTTAATGTGAACAATTCCATTAGTTACTTTCTTATATTTGTTTGGTATCATCGGGTTTGTCATTGACATCCCCGTATAGTCATCGCTACTACTATAAATTGAAACCCTTCCCGATATCCCAACAAAATCTTCTAATATCATTTCACCTTTCCCAATCAATGAAGCATAACAACCGATGTGTACGTAGTTACCTATCTTTAATGATGTTCCTGGAGACAGAATTGCAAAATCATCAATCCTCACATTATTCCCTATCTCAATTAAATGAGCAGAATAGATGGACACCTTATCGGATATCAATACATTTTCCCCAAAATGTTTTAATCCTAAATTTTCTAATTGTTCTTTAGTTAGATACATAAATTACGCTTCGAAATTATGACTACTAACCAATCCACCGTCATAATTACCTTTATATTTTAAAACAAAATTATCATATACTACACCCATATAACTTAATATAATGTTACCCTGTATGTGTTTGGTATATTCCTCATAAAGATGTTTGGACATCTCATCGTACATTGGATGGTGAGTGTTCCAACCAAAATACTTTGCAGAACAAACACCGATTGAATTAACATCTACACCTAAATTACTAAAAATTTTTACATATTCGTCTTTGGAATTTCTTATACTTTCGTATGAATATTCCCACCTTGGTTGAGATGATGCCAAATATTCAGATACGATGTTATTCCGATCACCATCATACCAGTCAGTCGTTGTGAATAAACATTTATCGTCAGTACATTTGTTTACAAATTTAACATAATCTTTCCAAAGAGTTATAACATTTGAATCACAAATAAAAATATTTTTAAACTCAGATAACTTTGGTATGAACTTAAGTGGAAAACAATTAATTTCGGATATTATTAATCTTCTTTCTCTTAAGTCAGTTACATTAACATAATCTGTAATGACACTAACCATATCCCAACCCATATCCAATAAAGGTTTTTCATACTCTTTGTTGTCAGTAACATAAATTGTCTTCATGTTATCCGGTAAGTTTTTTGGTGGCGGATTTAATTGTTCATACCCCCAAAAATGTTTTGTTAAATAGATGTTCATTGTTTGTATATTTCAAATTTACTCAAATCAGGATATGGTAATTCTAAATCCATGTTATGTTTTTTAGTACCATCTATGTTGTAGAACTGGTTCATTAACAACATACCCCTCGCGGCTAATTCAGGCATCATATAAAAATTCCAACCTAACATATCTAAGTTATCATCATGGTACGAACATTCTCTTCTACCACTATATCTTGCTCTCTTAAACCAAAGATAAGCCTCGTGACTATCTGTTAGTATAGCACCACCTTTACTCAGTTTAAAATGTTTATAAGGACCCGTAAAGGATACACACATATGCGTTCCTTGTTCGTACATATCTGCAGTGAATCTTAATGCACTATCCCAAACATTACTTCCTTTTAAATTATATGCACCCTTAATTGTTTTCCCCTCCACAGGTTCAAAGTTCACCTTTAACCCTGCGTGAATAATTTCACAAGGTACAGATGGGTAAGTTCTACATGGTATTGAAATGGATTTAGATGTTATTGTTTTTGTAATGTTCTTTTCATAATAAAGAGCTAAAAATAAAGCGTTGCTCATGTTATCTAAAGTAACCACATATTTGGCACCAGTATAGTCTGATAATGCCTTTTCGAAATCCTCCGTTATTTTGTATATTCCGTTTGCCATTGATATTAAATTGAACTATAAAATTTATTTTGTTTCTCCTGTTTGTTAATTGTTTTGTGATGTTGGATACAATATTCCTCATCTAATGGAAATGATGAAAATTTCTGACCACCTATGATTCTTTCGTGTACCTTACCATACCAACCCATACCTTTACGATATATTCTTCCTTGTGCATCTGGAAAGTTGATGTATCCCTTTTCGTTAACCACCCATCCCCATTTTTTAATGTGTTCTTCGGTTATATCTTGTACCGTATTAATTCTAGGAACAAATATTAAATCAACATCTTTATTCATTTCTAAAATAGTGTGAATATTTTGTACCATATATTCACTTATCATTTCATCGGCATCTATTTGATAAATGTAGTCACCGGTACAATATCCATTCAATATGTTTTTCCAATCCGCAAAGTTATCATTCCAATCAAAACATCTCCATGTTTGAACGTTAGGTAATTTATTGTATGGTAATAAGAATTCTAAAACTTCTTTGTTACCATTCTTTTCATCATAGAGAACTACTATCTCGTCTATGGGTCTCTTGAGTTTCAATAAGAATGGAACCAGAGTCTTTATCTCCTCCAATTCGTTGCAAACTGTTATTGCGTAACTTATCTTCATATTTTTGTTTATTTTCATTTAACGTTAATTCCTCACATTTCCAACACCACTCTCTATCGTCCGTGTCCCAACTATGTCTTTCACATCTCATGCTACATTATCTCCTATTCTTAACCAATGGTTTAAATAATCAATACCATGATTACTACCACCATTTATTCTTCTTGTTAGTTCTTGAATAATATTATTATCAATTTCTCTAGATATTTCCTCTGACATCATATCAATACTATGGTATGAATTTAGTTGTTCAATAGGTTCAGGCTGCCAATGAGCACGTAATCTCCTGACCATACCTTGAATCTCATTAGATTTAATAGTTATCCCATGAAAAAATTTAAATTCTCTAACCATTTTGTCTCTCCCTTGCAAATAATTTAAATACGTTATCGTTATCTGTGAATGACATTTCAGAACTACTAGTTGGACTTAAATGTATACTACATTCGTTAGGACCAGTGGCAAATACAACCGGTTCATTGTTCCCGAACTGAAAACAAAATTCAACATCCTCAGGAATAAATGATTGTCGTGTTAATGTTAATATTTGTGTTGGTTCCAATTCCAAAAACAAATTAGTTTTTCCTTGAAAAAATTTAAATCCCATAACTTTATTTAATTTTAGTAAGTTTAGGTAGTATAAGTTTCTTTTCCTTCGGTATGGATGAGAATGGTGATATGATATCCTTAAACTTATCTTTCATTTTCTCCATTGAGAACTTTTCTAAATTCTCCTCCTTTAATATTTTAGACTTCTCTAAAAATTTATCATAATCTTTGTAGACTAATTTAAAAACCTCAACAACCTCATTATAGTTTGCAGTAAACCACTTTGAATCTTTAAGAATAAAAGTGTCGACAGCACTTTCATGAACATCAGTCAACCTACCACCAATCATTATTGCTTTATCCATTGGTAAGAAATCCTTATGTCCTGACCAGTTAGAAGCAATAACTGGTTTACCTGTCATGCTAAACTCTAATAATGGTCTACCAAATCCCTCACCTTTTGTGATGGACACCATTGATTTAATCTTAGGGTGGTTATATAAATTATTCATCTCATCATTAGATAAATCACCGAATAACAAATAGATAGATGGAGGATTTTTTACACCCTTAACTAACTCCTCAATTCTTTTTCTAAAATTTTCTCTTTCTTTAATAGAGAACGATGCTGATGATGTTTTCAATACAAGACCTGGTCTATCTTCGGTATCTTTAAATGCTTCAGCAAAACATTTAATTAACATACCGACATCTTTTCTATCTTGACCGGTGTCACCCTTCAACCAATGACCAACAAACAAATATGCAAAATCTTCTTTAATATCGATATCGATGTTATCATATTTATCATTGAATATTTGTGGGTCAACACCTTCAAATAAAACTTCTATTGGTGTAGTTATCTTATATTGTTTAATTAACTTACCAGTATTTTTTTCATTCTCATTATAAACTGTTTGTAATAAAACATCTTTTGAAAATGACGATGTTGTTATAACCAAATCCATTCTATTACATCCGTCCACCCATTCTTTAGGTGCAACCGTTGTTTCAATACCTGCAGTAATTCCAATATTAAACTTACCAACTTTTTGGAATTCGTTTGGAACCGTAACCTGAACATAGATGTCTGGTGTTTGATTTAAACTTGTAATGATATTGGACTCAATCCATTTATGAAAAAAATTATCCTCTAATGCAGTTGTTGGAGTACTTCCCCAAGAACAACTATCAATCTTAATATCAAACAAGTCCATTTCATACAATGTTTGTAATAAATCTCTTGAGTGGGCACCATACCCACTTCTTGTTTTCACTGGTCCTCTAAATAATAAAAACGGTCTACTCATATTATATAATCTTGTATAAATTAAACTTATCTTTTGGTTTAAAATTTTCTAAGGTTTGTTCAATACCCTCAATCATCTTATCACACATTATTTTATTTGATAGATTGTTTAACATAAACTCTCTACCTTTTAATCCTTTTTCTTTTCTTTTCTTTTTACCCAACTTATATATTTTCATAATCGAATTTGCAACATCGTTGTCGTTAACTCTGTCATCAAATATGTAAGGTGTTGGTACTGAACCATTTAAATTAATTGCTGACGACCATACCGGTTCAACCCATTCTCCATGTAATGTAGAACCATGTGTTCTTTTATCGTGTAATGAACCAAATGTAATGTAGTTTTCTGCGGTATAATCAAATCCACATTGGTCTTGTAAACCACCCGTAACATTAACAATAATTGGTACACCCGCCATTAAACTTTCGGCAGTCGTTAACCCGAATCCTTCATTGTTTGCAATGTTAATTGTGCAATCAACACCATTATAAATCTCATTTAATTTATCCTGTTCTAATTTTAAGTTAGTAAACTTAACATCATAATCTTTACAAATGGCATCAACTACTGCAGGTAAGTCCGTACCATTCTCATCGACAGGATTTGTGTGCATTAATAATAAACATTTCTCAGCCTTTTCTTTTGGTAACATATCACAGAATAATTTAAACGAATAAATTACATCACTCGGTTGTTTCCTTCTAATGTTTCTGTTATTATAAAATAAAACAAAATCATATTTCTTATCACCATGAATTAAATTATTAACATCATCTGATATTCTGTCTAATGGTTTAAACAAATCTGGATTAATTCCATGAGGTACGTAACTAATTTGCCAATCTTCTAAAGGTTTAAATGTTACTTTATCTGTCCTTTTACCAACACGATGTACGATACCATATGTTTGTTTAGATATACAACCTAACCAATCACAAGATTCATAGAAATCTCTATTATATTGTGGGTCGGGTAAATCATCCCATATGTGATAATATAATATTGGGGTGTGTTGTCTTATCTCATGCTCCACATCATATAACCATTGCCAATAGTGTGGATCAGTAAAGTGTAAAATTGCGTCAGGTTTCTCCTCCTCAATTAATTTACGAAGTATACCGACATCACCATAACCATTGTATGGTATGATTTTTAAATTAGCATCCTTAACTCCAGTTCTTGCTCTAACATCATCATTGATGTCAACGATTTTTCCATATTCAGGATGCTTTATAGCTGCACCTAATTGTACCCAATCGTATTTGTGTAATGTACCCAATACAATTTCCTTTGACATTGTGGCAATACCCGATGTCATTCTTAAATCGTCAGATAATAATAATATTTTCTTCTTCTTCATTTTAAAATTTAGATCCTGTCGTTGCCAATCCAACGTGATTGTTTATTGTGTTTCTAAAGTTTTCATCTTTATTGTATAAATCCATAGAACGATTTACTAATTTTTGTAAATTAATAGACCCCTCGATTGATTTAATTTTAAATTTCTTGTAAACGTCATCTAATATATTGACGCTTGTTAGTTTTTGTTCTGTTTTCATGTTAATAATATATACACTTATATATATCAAGTATAAAAAAAATATCGGACAAAACGAAATGATTCTGCCCGATATTTTTACCTATGCTTGAGGTTCTTCGTTTTCAGACGGGGGAGTTTGGTCAACCTTTACTGAAAATAAATCATCTTGCTGAGAGGTTTGTGCCGACTCCTCAATTTTAATTGTTAATGGTACCGATTGAATCGGTTGTTCTTCATTTCTTTTTTTACATCCGCATCCCATAGTTTTGCTTTTTTTATAAATATTTTGGTTTATTGGTTTTTATTTCTTAACTTTAGTAAAAATATATAAAAATTAAATCAAAAAAGAAATGGAAAAAGATTTTAAACCCGTAAAAAGTGTATACAATTCAAATGATGAGGTGATTAAAAACATCATGGAGCTGTACAATATAGAACAATTTGACCTAGATTGCACATACTCAACAGGTAATTTTTGGAAGAATTTACCTCCACCAAAGATTAAGTCGGACCTTTTTCCAAAAAATGATACCATTATTAAGGCTAGTTCCGAAAGTTTACCATTTGACGATAATTCAATGAAGAGTGTGATGTACGACCCCCCATTCGTAATTGCAGGTAAATCTTACAAAGATAATAAAGAAGGAAGTTCAATCATAGCAAAAAGATATGAAGGTTATGAAACTTATGGACATTTAATGAAAAATTATTATAATACCCTAAAGGAATTATATAGAATTACTGAAAAAGACGGAATTGTGGTCTTTAAGTGTCAAGATACTGTGTCAGGAGGTAAAAATCATTTTACACATTCAATGGTTATGAATATGGCTATGGAATTTGGGTTTTATCCGAAAGACTTGTTTATCTTGGTGGCAAACTTAAGAATTAATAGTTTTGGAACTAAGTGGACAAAACAAGAACATGCACGTAAGTACCATTCATATTTTTGGGTGTTCCAAAAAACTAAACCAAAGGTGAAATACGATTTCTCAAATATTGAACCTTATTTGGATGAGGTAACTATCGAACAGGATTCTGAGGTGTCCCAAGATACATTGCAACACGATCACCTACTTTCCAACCCTCTGTAGTTCCGGCGGGAAATTCGATGACATGGTCACCAATACCTGTGTATTTCGGTGGGTTCATACGATGTGGGTCAGGTGTGGGACAATTAGAATGAATTTGATTTATTCTATTGTTGAGAACAAAGACAATATCAAGTGGGATAAGGCAATTCTTCATCCAAAATGAATGATGACCCTTACCCATTTTGAATACCATACAACCATCTAATGAATGTCTACCCATCATACCCTTACGGATATCTTCAGGGTTAGATAAGTACTCGGCTTGAAACGTTTTGTTATTAATGTGAACTGACATAACTATAATTATTTGGAATTACCAAAAGAATTTTATATATTTGACATATGGAAAGAATATTCGGTGGTTTAATTGAATTTGACAATATCGATGAGTTTGACCAATTCGTACATGATATTGATAAAGAATCGGCGTTAGCTATAATAGGAAAGGCGTTAGACTTTTGTAATCAAAATAGAATGTTTAACCTAATGGAAGCCAATACGTTATATAAATGTTTAACTAAATTAAAAGAAGATGCAAATAAAGATTAAAGAAATTATCTACATCATGATGATATTAACTGGAATCTTAGTTCAGAAGTACGGGCTTAAGGGAGCTGACCCCGAGTTAGTAAAGTACTTTGGATGGGGTAGTATATCACTCGGTTCATTTAACCTTGTGTTAGATTATATTAGAAAACCTAAAAAGAAATAATATGGACTTAACAGCAGAAATGGAAAACTACAACAAGGTTAAAGATGTTGTACTTAACAAATTAGTAAGTGAGGGACTATTGGAACAATCTGATTCAGAAGAATTTTCTGAAAGATGTCAGGTTTTAGCTTACAAAGGTAAGTGGTTTAGTAAGTGGTTTGATAAGAATGTAAAATCGGAAAACTCCGACGCAAACCCCAATAGTTACTACATTCGTATAATCGAATTAAAAGAGCGCGAAGATGATGTTGATAAATTATTAAGAAGAACAACCGGAAATTACGATGATTAATTATTTATTAATTCTATTCTTTCAAATTATGTTTAACATCTTCAAAGTAATGGAGATAAAATTTACATATGAAAATAATATTAAAAGCTTATTAGTTAATAGTTTTTGGATTAGCCTCGTATCATTAGGTGCCACGTATTATTCATTGGATGGATTATTCAAAGGTGATTACTTAGGTGTTGTATTTTATATTGCTGGAAGTATCATCGGTAAATGGTTTGCAATGACTCACTACGAACCAATCAAAGATAAATTAAAACCATTCTTTAAGAAAAATGAAAAAGAAATATTATAAAGATTTTTTTATCTATAAAAAGAAACATCATTGGTATATTTTACCAGCGTTTATATTTTACTACGATAAAGATGAATACTTAGAAGATGGTAAAACATCACCATCTTGGGGATTAACTATTAGATGGTTACAATATATGATCGGATTTCAAATTCAAGAAGCAATATGATAAATAGAAAAGACACATTGATTAGATTTTTTGGTGGTGTAATTATTATTGTCTTGTTGACAATAATTGCATTAAGAAAACCACATGATATGGTACCTCCCGCAATTGAAACTTGTAAAGAAGATTCTCTACAAAATGTAATTAATCAGTTGAAAATTGAGTCTGAAAACGAGGAAGATGGATGGGACAATAAAGAGAAAAGATATGAAGAAGTGTTATTTGAGTATGAACTCGGATTAGACCATTTAAAACATTATCACCCGACCGCATATAAAGAATTCCATAGAATTGTTGGTTTTAGAGAAAACTATTCACACGAAACTGAACGTGAAAACAAAAAAAGATTACAAGTAGAAAAATGGTAATATGAGGTTGTTTACATTTGGTGATAGTTTTACTGAAGGATATTGTGATTATTCTATTTGGTCAACCTCCTACATTAAATGGAAAGGTTACAAACCAAAAATATTTTCAGAATTAATTTCTGAAAATATGAATATTGAATTAATCAATTACGGAGTGGGTGGATATGATAACTATTCAATTTTAGAATCGTTTTTTAAACATTATTCTGAGATAAATGAAGATGATTTAGTTTTAATAAATTGGTCTTCCTTTCAGAGATTTAGAGTAGTTAAAAAAAGTGGAGGATGGATTACAATCATACCAAATTTCGAAAATATAATAGATGATATAGATATCTCACAAACAACAATTGAAGAGATTTTAGTAAATAGAGATTCGGATGAATTAATAGATGAAGTAAATCATTGGATAGATTATATTAATGTAACTAATAAAAAAATTAGAATAATTAATTGGACTCCGTTTACCAATAAATTAAATTGTTATTTTTTTGGTGGATATGAAACCATTTTAGACGAAACGAATGGTAAAATTTCCGATGGTCATTTTTCAGAAAATGGTCAAATTCAATTGTACAAAGATATTATTAGGATAATAAAAGAAGACCCAAGTAAAAAAAAATTAATATGAATATGAATACATTGGATTCCAAATATCAAGATCTATTACAAGACATTTTAGATAACGGAGTTGTTAAATCAGATAGAACAGGAACTGGTACTATATCGGTATTTGGTAGACAAATTAAACATAAGATGTCACAAGGGTTTCCATTACTTACAACAAAGAAGATGGCTTGGAAGACAATGGTAACGGAGTTGTTATGGTTTCTTAAAGGAGATACTAATATCAAATATCTTGTTAATAATGGTTGTAACATTTGGAATGGTGACGCATTTAAAAACTACACTAAAGAAGTAAATCAACTTATTGATGGATATATGTGTGGTGATATAATGGGAATGCAACCACACATTGAGGATATGTTTAGCAATCCGGATGACTTAACACCATTAACCCAAGAGGAGTTTATTGATAAGATAAAAACTAATGATGAGTTTGCTGAGGAGTGGGGTGAGTTGGGTCCAATATATGGTGCGCAGTGGAGAGAGTGGCACACAAAGACACTTATTAAAACTACATTAAAAGATCCTTTAACCGGAAACGACACATATGTTCAGGGTGACAAATGGATAGACCAAATTGAAAATCTAATTGAAGAACTAAAAACAAATCCTGATAGTAGAAGATTAATGGTTTCTGCTTGGAATGTTGGTGAGTTAGATAAAATGGTTTTACCACCATGTCATTATGGGTTCCAAGTTTACACAAGAGAATTGACAGGTGAAGAAAGATGGGATTTGTTAAAGAATAAAGTTGGAGAAGTTAAGTTCCAATTGATGGTCGAAGATATTGTTCCATTCGGTGGAGGTTTGAGTGAGGAATTACAAATATATAATATCCCTAAACGAGCAATATCGTTAATGTGGAATCAAAGATCCGTAGACACCTTTTTAGGTTTACCATTCAATATCGCATCGTATGGTTTGTTATTGGAGATTATTGCCAGAGAAGTTAATATGGTTACAGAAGATTTGATTGGTAACTTAGGTGACGTTCATCTATATAAAAACCATATTGAACAAGCAAAGGAACAAATCGGTAGAGAACCATATAAGAACTTACCTACATTAAATTTTAGCCCAATACCATCGGCACATTTTGAACACCATTTGGATAGTTTTATTGATTTTGTAAAAGAACTACAACCTTACCAATTCATTATTGATGAGTACGAAAGCCACCCAACTATTAAAGCGCCATTAAGTAATTAACATGTTTATTCACATTACGCCAGACGAATTAGAAGAAGAGTTTAGAGAGTCGTGGAAATTAGGATTCATTACTCAACCATCAATAGATTATGCGGATAATGCAATCTATGCTATTTTTGAAAGTAGACAAGTAATAATATTCAGATTTAAAAACTATGGATGGATAAATGATAATAGATTCAACACCTATAAAATAAGTGCCGGATCGGCAGGAATTACAATTAACATAATAAAAAAATGAAAACAATTATTATAACATTATTATTTACAATTTTAACGGGGTTTACATTTCTACCTGATTATAAAATTCTATTTGTGGGAGATTCATTAACAGCATATAGTAAAGGTTGGCAACATCAATATTCAAAAATGAGAGGAGCTGATTACGATAACATATCGAAAGGAGGTAAACGAACTAAATGGATGTTAGAACAAATGAAAAAATATCCAACCGAATCGTACAAATATAATGAAGTAGTGATCTATGGAGGTATCAACGATTCATTTAGTTATGTGAGTGAAGATGAGACAATACACAACATTCAGGAGATGGTCTACATTGCAAAAAGAATGGGTGCAGTACCTATTGTAATTGTAGGATATGATCCGAATAAAGTAATTAAGAACACATCATATTCGAATGAAGTTGAAACACGATGTCGAAATCGATATATCAAACTACAAAAAAGAATGATAAGGGATTTGAAGTGGTGTGTTGTAGTTCCGATGGATACCACAATAAATAGAAATGACTCCGATGATGGTGTTCATTTAAGGGGAAGTGGACATAAGAAGTTCTCAAAATGGGTTGTAGAAAATTTATAATATTATGAAAAAGAAATTAAAAAAAATTATTCTGTTAGGTACAACACTAACACTATTGACAACGATGTCATTTGGTCAAAACCAATTTTCAGATTATGTGACTTATTTAAAAAATAACACCTCAAACCTAAAACCATTGGAATCATTTGTTATGGAATGGTATGGGGTTAGATATAAGTTAGGGGGGTCCACCAAAAAAGGTATAGATTGTTCACAATATACCAAAAAACTATATTGGGAGGTTTATGGAAAGAAATTGGGAAACAATTGTGCAGAACAATGGAAACAAACCACAAGAATTGAAAAGGTTAATTTGGTGGTTGGGGATATTGTGTTTTTTAGAAGTAAAGAGAGTCCAAGTGGTTGGCATTGTGGTCTTTATTTGGGAAATGATACGTTCTCACACGCGGCGAATAAAAAAGACGGGGTCAAGATAAGTAGCTTATCCGAACCCCGTTACCTTCGTTCATATAAGGGTGCAGGACGTTTGAATTAACGACCCTGACCTCTATACTTCTTCGGTTTTTGAGCTTTTGGACCCCAAGATTTTTGAGCTTTTCCGCTCTTTCTCTTACCGAAAGTGACCTTCATTGAAGATGCTGCACCTTTACCTTTAGCTTTTGCCATAATATTTACGTTTTTATATAAGTATTTTATTATTTTTTTTCATATATTTGTTGAAATTAATTTAATCCAATGGAAGACATTATCACTCAAAAGTTCAATTACGCAACCATTACTTTGTTTAAGGACTATTCTAAATTAATTGACAAGAAAAAGTCGTTAAACTCCGTTTCAACCAATTTAGATTTATTTGATGACGATGAGGATTTATTTGAAAAAAATAAAAAAAATATTAGGTTTTTCATTGATAACATAAGGAAACCATCAGTTGGTATGATGGTCGATTTTCCAGAAAAAATAGGTAAAAGAAAAACTAAGTTCTTTTATGGTGAACAAGGCGTAAACGAAACAAGCACCATAAATTATGCAATTAAAGATTTCCAAACAAGGGACGACAGACACATTAAACGACACTATGGTAATCCATTTAGTAAGATTTCCGTAACCACGATAGAACGTTCAGTCAGAAAACATGGTGATAAAGTAACAATAAAGATTTATCGTAATCATAGTTATAGGGATTTTAATAACATTTATTTCAGAAAATCATCGAGTGTTGAATCGGTAACTTTCAACCTTAAAACAGGTAATTTTACTACACTTACCATGAATAAAAGTGGTAAAACCACAAACAAAACATTTAGAACTAACAACTTCAATTTTTTGGAGATGATATTCAAAGATGGTGGCATTTTAAACATGAGAAAGTGTTTAGATGATAACTCAGTTCTTTTGAAAGAATATAATGAAACATTTAACAATACTGACTTTATTTATGAGATTGATAAAGTATTTAACCTCAATCAAAATTTTAGTTTTAATGGTATATGGTTCTGTCAATTAATGTTAGAACGTTTTGTTGAATTTAAAAAAATTAAAGTATCCAACAACTACAATTATTGGATTAAAAAATATTACCCAACTGAAAAATTCCTAAAGAAAAACGACAGGAAACTTATCGCTTCAATTTTAGATATATTTGAAATCAAATCTAAAATTACAATTAAATTAATGCACGAGAATGGTAAAATGGATATTAATTCATTGGCTCGTCTATGTTATCTTTTTGGTGATAACTTCTCAAAATACATTGGTAGTATTGAATCACGACACTTTTTGAACACATCATATGAAAGTAGTTATTCTGGAGGAGAATACCCTAAATTTAAGTTTGCTAAAGAATTTAAAAATCACGGATATCAAATTAGTAATAATGAAAAAGAAAATATTGTTAAAATTATTAACAATTTAAATTGTGAAGTAAAAGGTTATCAAAGATTAACTAATGAAAAAGAAACACTAATTAATCCAAGGTTTGTTGGTGATTTACATGACCATTTTAATATGATTAAAAAGTTACGTCAATTCATTCCTGATTTACAATTAAGGTCTAAGAATATTGATGACTTTGATAAGGAACATCTTGAACTATCTAAAATGATGAAGTTCATTAAAAAGGGTTATGTAACTGAATATCGTTTTGCCGATAAAATGGTTGAGGATATTGAATCCCCAATTAAAGTTAAAATTAATTTAGGAGATACCGATAACCCCACATGGGTCACACCCGAATACTATCCCCACATTCTAAAACGAGAAGAAGAATACGATGAAGAGGGTAAGTTCATGCACCATTGTGTTGCTTCATATTCCGATAAAGACAAGTCAATCATTATTTCAGTAAGAACTGAAGATAGTAAAGACAGGGTAACTTGTGAGTTTGATTGTCAAACAGGTAATATGATTCAAGCAAGACATTTTTGTAACGCTCAACCACCGGAGGATATTGCTTTAGCAATTGAACAATTGAGGAAGAAAGCAAAAACCTATGCGAGAATGGGCATTTTACATTGTATTGAGAGTAGAAAAGTTCCTGTAAAAATTAATGGGATTGAGGTTGTTCCTGAAAAGAAAGAGCCCATAGCACAAAGTGCGTTTGATAGGTTGTTTGAACATCAGTTTTAACTACACAATGTCAATAAATCCATATATATTTTGTATATGGATTTATTATTTAAATACAATCAAGAGAAGAACGATAAGTACAATTCAAAATCTACCTGTGATTTAAAATTGTTCTATGATGGTACCACAATCATATACGATTCATTATTTGATTTTGAATACCAAAGATATGGTAACAAAAAAAAAGTTCAATTTCATCATAACTTATCCTTTAGTACAACTACGGGAGATGTTATCGTCACATATAAAATCATCAACGATAATTTAACGAACGAAAAATCATATAACAACAAAACAAAAACTAAAAAGAATGATTTTAATTTATTGTTTGAGTTAACCGATAATGGATTTATTAGGGGTGAGAAAAGAATTGGATATTGGGGGGTAAAATACCACAGAGCTCAAGACACAATATGTGAGATGATGATGAATATATTGAGACCTAAATTCACATCATCATTTTTAAAAGATAAGGAGTACGATAAACCAGCACTTAATCGAATGTACGATATGTTGGTTGATTTTCATTTAGATTGTAAAAATATTAAATCTCATGATGGGATTTATTACGATATACAAAACGATTATCCAAAGAAGAAATGGTTAGTGAAGAATGACTATAAGTTTTTACCTGCAGTTTTAGATTCGTATGGAATAAAATCCAGATACTTAATTGGTGAACTAAACAAATACGAAGGTAAACCAATACATATCAGTTCTTTAAATTACATTTGTAAATTATTCGGTGAAAATTATATTGACTACATTAAAAAAATAGTGTGGGAAAATCACTGCTTCGATTTACCACCAAACAAAAAGATACACCAACTTAAAAATGAATCTGAAAAAGATTGTATGGTAAAGGCAATCAATAATTGGGAAACCGAAACGTTAAGATCAGACACTCTCATTTATTCATTAAATAAGTTATTTACGATACGAGATTTATTGGAGTCTAAGAAAATAGATTTAAAGTTTAAGGCAAAGAACGACAACGAATTTGAAAACCATATGGAAACTTGGTTAGGATATAAATTACACTTTGCTAGAGGGTATAGGGTTAGATATTCAATACCAACAGATGTTGTTAATGATATGGAGATGGACATCGTCCTTAATGGTGAAACATATAAACCAAACGTATTGTTAACAGAAGAAGATTATAGGGTTGAGGGGTTCACTATGAAGAATTGTATGGCTAAACAATTTCCTCACGGATCTATCTACATTTTTATATCTTTACATCACGGAAGAAAAAGGATTAACCTACAATATAGAAAAGGTAATCTAATACAATCGTATGGTAAGGCCAATACAACCGTTCCTGATTCATATAACGAGGTAATCGATATATTAACACAAAGAATGAAAAAACACCACAACATTGAGTGGAAAAAAGAGAAATACGATTTCTTAACTTATTGATTATCAACACCTAAAAAATATTTTAAGCTAAATTTTGCGTTGTCGATTTGATTACTTATATTTGTTTTATAAAACATCAAAATCATGCAAGAAAAAGAATCAAAAACAAACAGACATTTTTGGATTAGTATTGTAAAGTCGGGTATTAGAATCGGGGCTTGCTATTTTCTATTCCACGAACAATTTGGTAACACCGCAATTTCATTGGCATTAGCTGAGGTATTGGGAATTGCAGAAGAAGTATTTTAATTATGAATTTTTATTTAACCATAGCATTCACTAAAAAAGTAAAAGATGAACTCAACAATCAGACCAACAAACAACTTCGACACGACCGCGTTCGAAGAACTAAACTTTCAAGCACATCCAATGGGAATGGGAAAACAATGTGTGGTCCAATTTCTAAATGGTTACGGGGCTAGTATTGTACAAACTCCATACACCTATGGTGGTGATAAAGGTTTGTACGAATTGGCAGTATTAAATGGATATGGTGAAATCACTTATGAAACACCAATCACCGACGACGTACTTGGATACCTTACAGAAGAAGAAGTTGAAAGAACATTACTTGACATTAAAAATTTAGATTAATGACAACCGAAAGTAAATTCAGGGCCGGAATTATGACATCTTTATTGGGGTTGGTGATGATGACATTTGCATATCTTGAAAAAGATAGGAAGTACAATGAAACCTATAATAAATTAACCCATACGAGAGATAGTTTATTAATTCAAAAAATGTTATCGGATAGTTTACATGATGAGTTATTTATTTCAAATGTTGAGATTAATAGACACGAACTAACTAGAGATTATTTCTTTAAGAAACATTCAAACCTACAAATAGAATACGAAAATTATTTACACCTCGAAACAGAATAACATGTCAGACGAAGATTTTAAAAAACATATTAGTGGTGACCTAAATTTAGGTGGAACAAAATACTTGAACATTAAAGCGAGTACCATTATTAGTATGAACGAACAATTTACCGTTTACACACAAGACGGGCCAAAGTATTTAAATGTTAACATTAGTGCAGATTTTGACGAGATACCAAAAAAATATCATGAGGTATTTTTAAATGTATTGACCTCAAAGTATTCAAACTCAGTTTCATTTGGAAACAACCCATTTTCAGAATGTAAACCAGTTCAAAAAAAGAAATGGTGGCAGTTTTGGAAGACACAATATTTCTCAAAATAAAAATATGTATATGAAGTATGTTGCGTTATTAATGATTTTTACAGGTTTATGGATGGCTTACGAAATTTGGAGAGCACCATTACTTGAGGAAACTGAAAATGGTAATTACAAAACTAAAAGACCGACCAAAAAATTAAGTGACTTATGGCGAAAGCGAAACTAGTTTATGATTTAAACGAACCAGATGATGTAATGGCACATAAAAGGGCGGTTAAATCATTGGATTTAGCTTTGGCACTATGGAGCATAACTCACAACACTAAAAAGAGTTTAGAGTGGTCTATGGAAGGAAAAGAGATGGATAAGTACGATGCTCTTGAAATGGTATTTGAAAAGATACATGAAATCATATCCGAACATAATATTGATTTAGATGATTTAATAGAGTAATATTTATGAATATGATTACAATTTCTGAAAAAGCTTTAGAACATTTACTTACACTAATGGTATCTGAGCAATTAACACCTGACACACATAACTTGAGAGTCGGAGTTAAAGGTGGTGGATGTAGTGGTCTTTCATATGAGATGGACTTTGATGATACTATGACCGATATGGATGAGATTGTTGATTTAGGTCCATTAAAGGTCGTTATCGATAAGAAATCCATATTATATCTATTTGGTACTGAGTTACAATACTCTGACGGATTAAACGGAAAGGGGTTCCATTGGGTTAATCCTAATGCAAGTAGAACTTGTGGATGTGGGGAAAGTTTTAGTCTTTAAATTTTTTATTTTCAATTTTATTTTGTATCTTTCTATTAAACATTTAAAAATAATATTATGCCAGAATTTACAGCAGAAGTGGACATTGATCCAAGTGAATTTATCGACTCTTGTAATAGTCGAGAATTAAAAAGATTGGTTGAAATTTTAGAGGAAGATGGACACATCCAACCCTCAGAAGAAACCACAAATAAAAATAACGGAGTTCGCAGACCCAACATCAATGACTTAACATTTTGGGATAGTCTTGATAGGTTAGCAAAGTGTAGAGATTTGTTATCTTTGGAAGAAGAGAATTTCATCAACAATCTTGCAAACAAATACAAATACATTAGATGAAAGACTTATTAATTATACTTGGGTTTATATTTTTCGCAGCAACATCGGTTTTCGGTGTTGTTGATTTATTAAGACAAATTAAAAAATTACCAAATGAAAATTAAACACCCTTTAGTCAAAGGGAAAGTCAAAGAAATTAAACCAAGAATTTATTGTGTACTAGTTGATGACGACTATGACAGAGCAATGTTATTCTGTCGATATCAAGAATTATACGAATCTCCATACAAAGAATTTAGAGGTAAAAAATTTAGTTGGATGGAGTATATGAGATTCTATAAAGATGCTTGGAAGAAGAGGGTATTCACTTATCCTGAAGATTGGTCAGGTTACAACATCCCAAGTAACGTAGTGGAAAGGGGAGTGGATACTTTTTATAAAGAAACTGAATACGATTACATTATGAACGACATTTATTTCTATTGTGCGAATGACTCAATGGAAAAGAATAGTGGAACAAGATGTGATTGGTATTTGATTGGGGCTAGTAGTAAAGACCTAAAAACTTTGGACCACGAGATAGCACATGGTTTATACTTTACAAATAAAGATTACAAGAAAAAGGTTGTTGAATTAATTAAACACATTAAACCAACCCATTACGAAAAGTTGAAAAAGAAACTAATCAAGATGGGTTATGTTGACGATAAAAAAATAATCGACGACGAAATCCAAGCATTTATGTCCACGGGTTTATACAATGGACTAGATACGAAGGAGTTAAAAAAATATGAAGATAAATTTAAAAGTAATTTTAAAAAGTTTAACAAGTAGATTATGTTCTCAACAGGAAGCAATGAAAAATATATGTTTGAAGAAGGTGATAAATACATACAATTCACCAAATACGGTAGTATTAACAAAGGAGTTATTAAACATTGTGGGGTCGTTAATTGTATAGACACAAATAATGGTGTGTCATATCAAAAACCATATATTGTAAATGAAAAGAACATACATTATGATTTGGATGGTGCTGATGGTAGATTTTATAAAGTAACTGTTGAGTACACTAAAGAAGAATGTGAACAGATGGTTCAGGCATATAAAAAATTAATGGAGTTAAAGGACAACAGGAGACAAAAAATCATGGAACCATTTAAAAAAACGAGACCTAAAAAAAATAAAAAGGATTTAGTCGAAACTAAACTTGACGATGTAATTAAAACACAATTCAATGAAGATAATATTTCTTGACCACGATGGAGTAATATGTCTATCAACTGAATGGGGAGGTAGGGTTAAAAAACAACAAAAGGCAGGACGTAAGTTAAGTCAATCTGTATTATCACTACCCGTCGATGCTCGTTTCGATAACTTCAATAAGAAAGCAATTGAAACACTAAATGAAATTTTGGAAGAAACTAACGCTGAGATTGTTGTCTCATCTGATTGGAAAAGATGGGCCTCTGTTGAGGAGATGGGTGAATATTATGAGTCACAGGGAATCAAAAAGAAACCAATAGCATTCACTAAAAAAGTTGGTGAGTGCACTTGTTATAATGAACATACATTTGTATGGTCACCAAGATTGATGTTGGAGCAGGAACGTTCAATCGAAATTAATCAATATATTCAAGACCATCCAGAAATTACACATTGGGTTGCGGTTGATGATTTAAACATGGGTATTCCACAAACACATGAAAGTTGGGGGGAGATGGAGATGGATTGGGGATTAACTAACTTTGTTCTAACACCAAAAGGTAGTGAAGGGATTAAACAAACAGGAATTAAAGAGAAAATTTTAAAGTATTTATTATAATGGCAGTTTTAATATTATTTTTAGTAATCTGTATCTCACTAACCCCAATAGTATATCTTTGGGTAAGAGGTATAGATTTTATGCATAAAAACCATCCTGACTATAAAGGGGAAGATTTTCTTAATTGGGGAAATGATAAAGATAATGAAGAAGATAAGAATCAGATTATGTAATTTCTGAGTATTTATATTAATATGAAAAGGACACTACGAGAAGATTTAGAAAGAATCCATTCAATCACATATGGCAATAAAATACTCCAAGAACAAGGGTTTCTAGATGATATATTAAAAAAGGTCGGTTTATCAAAAATAGACGAACCCAAAAAGGCTGATTTAGTTTCTCCCGATGTTGAGGAGTTCTTCAATACATTACAAAGATCTTCCGAGCAAGGTGGTATTTCCCAACAGGAAAGGGGATCCATGACATTCCAAAAAGAAGTTGAAACAATGCAAATTGGTTTGGTTCTACTTGGATATGAGTTACCATCTCATGGAATTGATGGTTTATTTGGACCTGAAACCGCATCCGCTGTCGGTAAATTTATAAGTGAAAAAGTAAGCGGTGACACCAAAACCTCAATTAGTGAGGCGTTTGTTCAATTGAATAGCACGAATTATTCTCATGTAAAATATGACAAAGATGCAACACAATATGACCAATTAAATCAAGCATTATTGGATGATTTACAAACGGCAGCATCTAAAGCAAATGTGGTTGTTACAATAACAACCGCAAAATCTGGACACGGAAATCTAACTATTAATGGAAGACCAAGTAGACACGCTACAAATACTGCAGTTGATATTGCATTGTTAAATGGTATTGGTGCGGGTGGTGCATCGAGTGGAAGTAATGGTAATCCTGAATTTAGAGAGTTAGGTAATAGAGTAAAGGATGAGTTACTTAATATCGGTTATTCATTAAATGCTGAAGGTGGTAATCAAAAAGCTGTTTTATGGCAAACAAATACGGGTGGTAATCACTTTAATCATTTACACGTATCTAATAAAGAAGGAGTTTCAGGTTCCGCAGGACCATCCGAAACAATGATTAAAGCAACTCCTGAGATGCTTAACAAGTTAATTGAATTATTAAAACAAAAAGGAGTTAAATCTGAGGATTTAAAAAAATATATTGACGCCACCAAAAGAGATAGTAATTACAATGTTAATGTAAATGATTGGCAGGGGATGGTTAACTTAGTCATCAATAACTTAGAGGGTGGTTATTATCATCCAGACATGTTAAAAGATGGTAGAGTTAGTGACGGGAGATATGGTGGTTCGGGTGAAACCATGTTTGGTTTAGATAGAGAGGCGGGTGCAACCGAATCAACAGGACCAGCGGGTAGAGAGTTTTGGTCATTCATAGATTCCCAAAATGCAAGAACAAATTGGAAATGGAATTATATGGGTAAAGACAACCCAGCATTAGAAAGTAAATTAAGACAATTAGCTGGAGATGTGATGAAACCACAATATATTGACAATACCCGTAGGTATTTGAGTCCTGAAGCTGCAGATATCATCAGTAAAGACCCCGCATTAACCTTCAATTTCGTATATGCAACATGGAATGGACCAGGATGGTTCCAAAGATTTGCTAAAATAATCAATCAAGAGGTTGCAAATGGAAATACAGACCCTAAATCGTTATTACGAATTGCGGTTGATAGAAGAATTAGTAGTGGTAATAGTTTAATCGCTCAAGGAGGACCTAAAGTCGATAAAATCACAAATCGAATTGCGTCTTCTTCTTCAGTAGCTTAATCCCAATATTTTTTGGTATTATCAAATAAATTTACTATTTTAGTATTCTAAATTATAGTTATGCCAAATGAAAAATGTGTCCTTTGCGGTAAAGAAACCGATATTGACATTACAACACACATCGATTCAAGAGTAGGTTATGAAGAAGGATTAGGTCAATTATGTGTGACCTGTTATTTAAAGGGGACCAGTCGAGAACAAATGGTTATCCCAACGTACCTAATCAACTTATACCCAAACAATCAAGAGTTGGGTTCAAAGGTTAGACAAATATTTTACGACCTATTCCATAAAAAATAATTAACCGACTAAGGTACAAGATTATTCTGGAAAAATTTATATTTATATCTAAGGAATAATTAAAATTATGAAAGAAATATCTAAAAAAAATCTTTTATCTATCATTCAGGAGTCACATTTTGAGATGGATGAAATGGCTTTTGATGACCAACTACAGGGCATAAGAGCAATCAGAGGAAAGGGACCGAAGGCCGAAAAACGCGGCTCAAAAACAGCTATTGAAAAACCAATTCCTTGGTTAGATGATGAAAAAGGTCTCCAATCTTTTTACATTCAAAACCCGTTTCAAAAACCGGGAGAGCAAATTGGAATTCATTTATTAAAAGGTGGTCAAACCGCCGAAGATATCTTGAACAATCCAAAATATGATGAATGGTTAGAAAATAAAGTAAACCCATATCTTGAGGGTAATCGGATTATTTTTATCCCCGTTGAAGAACTTTTTCCTAGATCTGGAGGTAAAATACCTAAATGGTTTAGATTAACTCCTGTAGATAGTAAGGGTAACCCATCACCTGGTTGGGAGAAATATAAGGAGTATACCGGTATTCCTTTTAGAGATACTAGTAAAGAATCCAAACCAACGAGTTCAAGAGATAAATTATTAAGAGATTTCCGTAAACCGGTTACTAGTATTTTGGTTAACGATAACATTAATAAAAAAATGATTTTATCGGGATTTGCCCCTTTAGATTACCCAACGCAAGATCCGGGACACCAAAAAAGAAATATTGATAGATATTCAGAGAAAGAAAATGAAAGTTTTCAATTCACATCGTTTAATATATTACCATTTCCTAACTTCTCTAAGTTTGCTGAAAACGCGGATAAGTTGTTGGATTTAAATGGCGTTCCTTTTGATGAGGCTGACACGACCTCTGTTGGTATAAAACCTGAAGGTATGGCTCGCCAATTCAATAAAATTAAAGCTAATTGGGCGATACAAAGAAAAAATGCTAAAATGCCTCCTGAGTTTGCTAGTAGAGCGTTAACTCCAATTCATAAAAACGAGAGAGGTGGGTATAAAATTCAAGATCAAGATTATTTATTAACCACATGGTTAACAATTACCGGTAAATTATATGTTAATAACGACACAGGTAATCAAAAATATGTTTGGACTGTTGAAATTAAAACGGAAATTGGTGAGAAGTTGAGAGAAGATAATTATGGTCCAATAAATCCAGATAAAAACTTCTTTGCGGATGCCGAAACTCCTGAACTTCCAGAAATTAAATATGATCCAAATGGAAGTATTTTAAAGAATCCTAAAGTTTATAGAGCATTAGAAGAAGCACTTAGAAAAGTTAGTAATAGTATTCAGGGTTATAATCCTATTCCAGATTTAGAGGATCGTATATTCAAAACAATGAGTGCAACAACAAAGAAAGTAAAATTAGACGAAAGTAGAATTAATAGTATTGTTGATGGTATCATTAGTCGATTAAAAAAATAAAATAACCTCTCCTTGGTAATTTCCAAGGACTGACCTACGTAGGGTTTCAGTTAGTCCCCAAAATTTATTTTGGGGATTTTTTTGTTTTATCATAAATAATATCTATATTTGAGTCAATATACTTATAGATATCATGAGCACTAACTATTACAGAGTACCAACACATGAGGAGATGGAAACTCGTAAACAAACACTAATTGGATTTGTAAATAATCTTGATTTATCACCTGAAAACATTGAAAGTGGATTTAGATTCATTAGCCCAAGAAAAGATTGGGAGTGGTTTTCACCTTGGGAAATGTTTTTAGAGGGTACTAACATACATCTTGGTAAACGAAGTATGGGTTGGAAGTTTTGTTGGAATTTTCATAAAGACAAATATTATCACGATAAAGAAAGTTTACTTGAGTTTATTCGTTCGGGTCGTGTGGTTGACGAATATGGTGAGGAACAAGATATGGAAGAGTTCATTACAATGGCACTTGAATGGGGAGAACCAGACGGAATGATAGTAAACGAAATATATCGAATTCAACAACGTCAGAAAGGCATGGGTTCTTTCTTTGATAAACCAGAATATGACGACAGAATTGTGGATGGTTTAAGAGTTTCATCTTCGGATGACTTTTGTTAATGTGAATAATGATTCACCACCAAATAAAATACTTTAAATTTTTTAGAAACTAATGGGAGAACTTTACGAACATAGAAAAGAGTCGGTTAAACCTAGACCAATTGGAACAAATCCCGACGATAAACATATGGCTATGATGTTAGCCATTGCCCCATTTGCTAAAACTAAAGTACAAACAAATGTTACGACTATTGATTTTGTTCCAAGTACTAAGAAGACAAAATTAATGTTGATTTTATTACCCGAATGGTCACCAAATTTTCCACCATTTAATGTTGCAAGATTGGCTGCAGTGTCAAAAAAAGCGGGATACGAAACAAAATGTTTAGATTTAAACGCAAAAATACATAACGAATCAAGAAAATGGATTTTAGATGGAAAAATTGATTTCGATCCATTTGATGGTGCGAGAGAATGGAAATGGTTAAAAGCGGATTATTATAAAGAATTACATCCTTTGATTGAACCATTTGTTCAAACATATATTCAACAAATTCTTGAATATAAACCTGATGTTGTTGGATTTACAATGTACTATTGTAATGAGGAACCAGTTTTATGGATGGCTCAAGAACTAAAAAAATTAATGCCAGATCTTAAAATTCTATTAGGTGGTCCAAACGTTGGTCTTAGAACTTGGCAAATAGCAAATGAATACCCTAAAGGAGTGTTTGATTATGCGGTTAATGGTGAAGGTGAGTTGATTTTACTTCAGATATTAGGTGAGGTTGAGAGAGGGGTTAAACACGACACCGTACAAATAATGGCTCAACCTGAGGAACAAAGATTGAACATTAATAATTTACCACTACCTGATTATACTGATTTTGATTTTAATGAATATGTTTTTCCAAACGGGATAAATACAGAATTCAGTAGAGGTTGTGTGGCTAAATGTACATTTTGTGAAGAGACTCACTTTTGGAAATATAGACAAAGAAATGCAACTGACGCAATTTCAGAAATTGAAAACTTATACTACTCGAAAGGTACTGACGTTGTTTGGTTTATTGATAGTTTAGTGAATGGAAACTTAAATGAATTAAGAGCATTTTGTAAAGCGGTTGTTGCAAAAGAATTGGAGATACATTGGACGGGATATTGTCGATGTGATGGTAGAATGGATTTAGAATACTATAAAGATTTAAAAGCATCCGGATGTGAAATGTTAAATTATGGTATTGAATCAGGAAGTCAAAAGGTACTTGATGATATGGCAAAGAATGTTACCATTGATGAAATGGAACAAAACTTTGAATCAGGTAAAATAGTTGGTATCAGTGCATTCACCAATTGGATTGTCGGATTCCCAACGGAAGATTACCAAGATTTTGCTGATAGTTTAAGTTTCATTTGGAGAAATAGAAATCAAAACGTATTGGTAATTGCTGCAGGATTTGGATTTGGTTTAGGTATGAATACGGTTGCGGGACAAAACCCTGAAAGATATAATTTACAACCATTTGAGTATATGGGTAGTTGGGTTACAAACGATTGGAGATTAACCAAATTACATGTGTTGAATCGAGTTAAATCTTTTGCAATATTTTTACAACAACTGGTTACCGAAAAACACGTCCATATACCACATAGACCAAATTTACAAAAAGAACATTACACGATTAACTTTCATAATCCAAAACTATTGAAAGAAATCAAATATGAAAAATTTGATTACAATATTATACAACCAAATATTAATCCTTTAGCAGATTCGTTAGTGAATGAAATGTTTGTTTTGTTTAGAATGATATGGAGAACTAGAGGTGGTTTTGATATGGAAATTAAATACGATGAGGATATAGATATGAAAGAATTTGGGATTAGAAACGCGGCTCCCTATTGGTCAGAACATTCGTTTACAATTGATAAGAATGGTAATTGGAAGGGAAAGTTTAAATTCAAGTTTATCCAACCAAGACATGAGGACCCAAATATGTTAATACCATTTAAAGTTATGGATTTTTCACATAATGATTTAAATGCATCTAAAAGAGCAAGAAAAATTGCGAAACCGAGATGGGGAGAAGTTGGTAGAACATCTGAAGAATTCCAAGAACTAATTGCTTTACAAAACAAATTGAATACGGAACACGATTATAGTTTTGAATATGAATGGGAGGGTGAAGGTAAATGGGAAGACCCGACAGCTGTGGTGAATTTTGATTTAATGAAAGTAAAGGTTATATGATAAAGATAGATAACAATAGAAAGGTTTGGATAACATCCGATACACATTACAACCACACAAACATATGTCGTGGTGTAACTAAATGGAGAATGTTAGATGGTTCTATACCTGAATCACAAACTAGAGATTTCATGAATTTAGATAAAATGAACGCCGCAATTGTAAACAACATCAATGAGTATGTTGGTCAAGATGATGTGTTGATTCATTTGGGTGATTGGTCGTTTGGTGGGTTTGAACAAATAGAAGAGTTTCGTAATAGAATCATCTGTAAAGAGATTCATTTAACTTTTGGTAATCACGACCATCATATCGAAAAGAATCGTGAGGATTGTCAAAGACATTTCGCGTCATCACAATGGTTCTTACAATTAAATTATTTAGGTGAGACACTTGAACTAATGCACTATCCAATTGCTTCGTGGAATGGACTTAATAAAGGACGTATTCACCTTCATGGTCATTGTCACCTACCTAACAATAAAAAGTTCGGTAATGGTCGTAGAATGGACGTAGGAATGGATGGTAATCCTAACTTTGCACCATATGATTTAAGAATGGTTATAAACGATATGAGGAAAAGACCGATTGGTTCCGAACTTGGGGTTGATGATCATCATACGGATGAAATGTTAAATGTTGATAGATAATTTTGTATTATCAAAAATATTGTTTATATTATATCAATATAAAACTAATCATGAAAGAAACATTAAAAAAAACATTTAACACAGACGTATTGGCCGTTGTGGGAATTGTATTCGGAATCGGCCTAATTTTTCAATTTATTGTATTTCCAGGTTTAACTGCATCAGATACAATATTAAACATTCTATCGATATTGGTGGGAATTTTTTCACTTCTATTTGCTTTTCATTTTATACAATGGAAAAAACTATTCGACTTTTTATCTGAAGACGACACTACGATTGAACCAGGTGAAACGGAATTAGATTACATTCCACAAGAAGAAATCGTTAAGAAGAAAAGAACATATAAGAAGAAAATCGAACCACATATCGTACATCCAAAAGTAAAAACAAAAAAGAAATAATATGGCAAAATTTAGAAAAAAACCCGTAGTAATAGATGCGGTACAGTATGATGGTAATTTTAGATGTTTAGATTGCTTCTCAATTAGTGAAGTGTCACATTTTATTGTGTCAAAAGATTCGGAGGGTAATCAATGTATTAAGATACCAACATTAGAAGGTGAGATGACAGCTTCGATTGGGGATTATATCATTAGAGGAGTACAAGGTGAATACTATCCATGTAAACCCGATATTTTTGAAATGACATACGAAATGGTAGAAAACTAAAACAAAAATAATATGGCATTCGAATCGTTTGAAGAAAGGTATGCTCGCCAAATGAAAGAGCGTGATGAAGAACAATTAAAAGCAAAATTAAAACTAAAAAAAATTATGAGAAACATTTTAATCGGAGTAGGATTATTTTTTACATTAACATTTTTATTCTTCTCTTGTGAGAGAATTGATGCGGGTCACGTTGGAATCAAAGTAAATCAATATGGTGATAATAAAGGAGTTGATGATGTGGTGGCAGTTACCGGTATGGTATTCTACAATCCAATCACAACTGCAGTATACGAGTTCCCAACATATATTCAACATAAAGAATACAAAGGTGAGAATTCATTTATTGTAAACAGTAAAGATGGTTCTGAATTTAGTGTGTCTCCTATTATGAACTATTCAGTTCAAAGAGATAAAGTACCCGCAATATTCAGTAAGTATCGTAGACCATTGGAAGACATTGAAGAAGGATTTTTAAAGACCGCAGTATATGATGCGTTCCGTTTAGCAACTAACAAATATACTGCGGATGAATTAATCAGCAATAGAGCGGTGTTTGAAATCGAAGTTCGTAGATTGTTAGATGGACAATTATTGAAGGAAGGGTTTATTATCAATCAATTCACATCCAATTTGATTTATCCTGAGACATTTAAGAAGTCTATTGAAGCTAAGAACAATGCGGTTCAGGCGGCGTTAAGAGCTGAGAATGAGGTTAAAACAGCTGAGGCTCAAGCTAAAATTAAAGTAGCAACTGCTGAGGGTAACGCCCAAGCTTTAATTACATCTGCAAAGGCGGAAGCTGAGGCGAATAGAATGAAACAACAAACATTGACACCTTTACTTATTCAGTTAGAATATGTTCAAAAATGGGATGGTAAGTTACCTGTTTATGGAACGGTACCTCAAATGTTTAAAAACATTCAATAATATTATAACCCCGATATTGTAATCTTTATCGGGGTTTTTTTGTCTTATTTGTTATATTTATTTACATGACAAAAAGAGAACAAAAAGCAAAGAATCGTCTTAAAATGGCGAAAAAAACCACTAAGATGAACCAAAAGAAGGGGATTCACAAGAAGAAATCATAATAAAGAGTATTTATATATAAAAGAATATGTCAAAAGTAGTAAAATTAACACAATCAGATATTGAAAACATTGTAACTAATATCGTGAATGAACAAGAAACGGGAACATACCAATTACCTGATGGTGAGATTACATACGATACTCCGGAAGATGAAGATTTTAGTGCTGAACTTGACGAGGTTGAGTTTGTCGGTTCAGATGAGAAAGATTTTAGTGCTGAACTTGACGAGGTTGAGTTCCTTAATTCTGATGAAAATGAACCGATGGATGAACCAACAGACGAACCAACAGATGAACCGATGGATGAACCAACAGACGAACCAACGGGTGAACCTGCAGGAGTTGCGTTAGGAATTGGACAAGACGGATTTCTTTATGCGATTGATGCAAAAACAATGTCAGTTGTATCTCGAATTAAAATGTAAATTAAATTATAATATTAAACGTCCCCGAAGAAATTCGGGGATTTTTTTTGCTATTTAAAATATTATATGTATATTTGTTTTATGAAGAAAACAGATTACAAAATATATTGTGATATGGACGGAGTCTTGGTCGACTTCGATAAGGGTTATTTTAAATTAACCGGCCATAAATTAGATGGTATACATCGAGAAGACGTAGGGTTTTGGAACCCGATTAATGACGCGGGTAAACCTTTTTGGGTTGATTTAGAATGGATGAGTGATGGTAAACGTTTATGGGATTATATTAAAAAATATAAACCAAAATTATTATCGGCACCATCAAGACAAGACGATTCAAGAGTTGGTAAACACGAATGGGTTGAAAGGGAATTACCTGGTGTTCCGTTATTGTTAAGAAGTGCCAAAAATAAAAAAGATTTCGCCACACCAAAATCAATTTTAATTGATGATAGATTGGATAATATTCAAGGGTGGAGAGATGCTGGAGGTATTGGTATTCATCATGTTAGTACAAAACACACTATTGACCAATTAAAGGTTTTAGATTTATAAATTATTTTTATGTTATTCAAATACACAATTAGTTTGGAGGTTGAAGTAGAGTTCGAAGCACCATTGTTAGGTGCCGACAATACAAAACACAAAAGAAAATATGTCGGATCGATTGCTAAGAAAACACTTCAAGAAATGGTAAGTCTTAATAGTACATCATTGATTGTTGATAGGAATATTGAGGAGGATAACTTTAATGGAACAATTAAAGGTCGAGCACATTTGGGAAAATCCGAAAAAAACAAATACTAATATGACTGAGACATTAAACATAGATTATCATAGATGTAGATTGATTTTAAAATCATTAAACACATCTAAAACAATGAAAGAGGCGTCGTTAAAATGTGGTATCAGCGTAAGAACAATGCGTTTATGGTGTTTTAACTACAACATTATAAAGACCAAAGATAAGAAGTATGAACGTAAAGCAATTACGTGGAACATATCAGAACAATAAATGAAAAAGTTAACTATATTTTTAATGTTATCGGGAGTGTTAACATTAGAAGCTAAACCAAAGTATCGAATTGAGACTTGGGTTTTAGATGGATACACACAATACCTACCACAAAGAAAAGTTTGGGCTAAAACAAATTACTTTACATTACCTTATAAGGTATGGGAATCTGGTTCATACCCATTCCAACATAAAAAACAAGCAGAAGAGATTATTGAGAATTGGAAAAATGCTGAGGAGGCAAAAAAATTATATAATAAATCAGAATTTTATTATTATAATTAAATAAAATTTGGTATTGTGATTATATTTCTCTATATTTTATTAAAAAGAATAACTCATGTCTAAAATTAGAGATTTAAAAACCAATCCAGATAATTCAATAAACATCGTTAACATTGTGGAGATGTTTAGTCCCGACGCAAAATCTAAGTATACCGATCTTTTACTTAGATTAATGAAGTCGACACCAAACCTAAAAGAACACACAAAAGAAATTAGGTCAGAAATTTTGAAGGAATATTCTTTCATCCCATCAACTAAGTTAGATGAATTTTCTGATTTACAAATAATGTTAATTTGGAAATTTATTGATGGATTTTTTGAATCAAAAGATTTACAAAATTTTAGAAAATTCTGTGAGTTAAATGAAAGAGGATTAGTTGCTCAGAACGACTTATCAAAATACAACACAATTGAAGAGGTGATGTCATCTTTAAGTATCGCTGAGATGGCTTTAGATATTAAATTACTTGAGAAGCAAACTAAAGTAGTTTATGAAGATGATGAGTGGTTATTAGTTAGACCACTAACATATGAATCATCTAAAAAGTATGGTGCAAATACGAAGTGGTGTACAACCCAAAGTGATAATCCTGAATATTTTTTAAAGTACTCCACTAAAGGTGTTTTAATCTATTGTATCAATAAGAAGACCGGTTATAAAGTTGCTAGCTTTAATTCTTTAGATAAGAACGATCCAGAATTCTCATTTTGGAATCAGAAAGATTCTCGTATTGATTCATTACAAACTGAATTAACAGACGAATTAAGAATTATTATTAAGAACGAATCTACAATCAAGGCTTATACCAACAGATATCTATTATCTGACGATGAACGTACAAAAGAGGATAAGATATATAGTAAATCTTCATTAAAGAATTACATTACAAGAAGTTCAGAGATTGACATGGTGGAACCTATCCCACCACCTACGGACACCGCTCGTGAACGTTACATTCGTAGAGCCTTAGAAAGGGCTAACTTGGAATATGATAACCAAGTTCAAGAAGAACCTGTTTCTGAACAAATGTTAGAGGAACGCGCAGAAGAAGAATCTTACGAAAATAGAGATAATATTGTATCAGAAGGACCCATCAATTATGGAGGGGATACAGATTCTAATATTAGAAATATCTTATACGGAAATTAAGTTATAGTTCGTAATATTTATTGGTATGGAAATAGTATTTACATCAAGATTTTTAAAAGATTTAAAGGACATTAGGATGCCAAAACATAAAAAGGCAACCGATGAAGTCATTGAAACCATTAAAAATGCACCTGATTTTGTTAAACTACACGAACTATTAGATATTAAGAAATTAAACCCTGGATTGGGTGGATATCGTATTAGATACACAAACAACCCAGAATATAGAATTAGATTTGACATTTTAGAAGACGCGAGTGATAAATCAGTAAAGAAAGTGGAGTTACAAAGATGTTTAACTCGTGAGGATTATGAGAAATATGCTCACAGAAAGATAAACGAATCAACCACACCTAAGTCACGTAAACAATTGATGGTTATAAGTGAATCTCAGTATAAAAGGTTATTTAAACTATGAAAAAATGGACAATAATAACTTTAATTACCTTGTTTTTACTGTATGGCTTTGTATACCACACATTCATGATGTTTGCAATATTACTAGCTACGTTCGGGCTTGGGTATTTAATGTTAAGGGGAGGTTCCAACATTAGAGATTTATTTAAAGACTTATAACTATGAAATTACTTATTACTGAATCACAATATACTAAAATACTATCGGAATATTACAATTCAGAACAGTTACATTCAAGAGAATATATTGTCAAAAGATTATCAAAAGGTCCAAAATATATGAAGGAATATATTAAAAATTTACCTTATATTGATTGTACCAAAAATGGTGAACCTCACGTTTGTACCTATATTCCCGAAGTAGTTTATCAATTTTTATTTGGAGATTTCTAATTTATTTGGTGGATTGATTTAATATCGATATATTTGTAAACCAAATCAACATTAACATGTCAAAAACATTAATCATCCACCCAAAGGATGACTCAACAACCTTTTTAGATATTGTCTATAAGGATGTACCAAATCAAACCCTTGTTCAAGGAGGTCTTAGTAAGTTAGAAATAATGAAACTAATTGAATCACATGATAGGGTTATGATGATGGGACACGGGAGTCCGCATGGTTTATTCCATGTTGGTCAATTCTTTCATTGCGGACCTACATACGGGGGTTACATCATCGATGAGACAATGGTATCATTATTAAAAGAAAAGGACAACAGCGTCTTTATTTGGTGTAATGCTGACCAATTTGTGGAGTACCATGGTTTAGAAGGTTTTTATAGTGGAATGTTCATTAGCGAGGTGGGTGAAGCAAACTATTGTGGGTTACCCGGTATGGACCAATCGGAGGTTGACGAATCAAATTACGCGTTTGTTAATATCATTTCAAAATACATTAATGAAGATAAGAATATCATTCACGAGAATGTTAAAAAAGAATATGGTATCTTGGCTGAAGAAAATCCAATTGCATTATACAACAATAATAGATTATATAAATCATGATTACAGAAAAACTATACAAAGTACAATTGTTAGATGGTAAAGAAACCACTACACTTTACGAAACAAGACAAGATGCTCTAAGAGCACATCGTGGTAATGTGGCGAAACTTATTGAGGTTCTACCTAAAGCAACTAAAACAAAACCAGCACCGACCATTGACGAGTTGGTGATTGTTATTAGTGCACGTAGTAACGAAGATTTAGAGATATCTAAAGATTGTGGTTACGCGGTAATGTACAATTGCCCAAAGAGAGATAAGATTTACGAAGGTATGAAATATCTTGAAGTGTCCGAGAATTACGTATTGGAGGCCACAATTACGAAGTTAGAGAAATACGAGAAGGGTGCACATCATCATTGGAAAGGACCCGGATATAAACCAGACAAGGTTTGGAAGTGGGCATTATTCCATAAAAATGGTAGAATTATCCCAAGAAAAAATGTGGAGGAAAGATATAGTAATCCACTAAAGGGAACCCAAGGAGGTATTAGTTATATTAAAATTTAATTTATGGATAATTTCCCAAAAGGACTTGCAAGATTTTTAAGTCTTGTGTCAGCATTTATCTTAGGTGCATATGTTACCCAAGAGTTTAGATTTGGTCAACCAGTTGAGTTTTATAGGTATTTTTTGACCTTTATGTTTGGTTGGATGTTTTATATTCAAGGTAATAAAAACGATTAAAATGAAGAGATATTCAGGTTATTTAATTATTGGGTCTGAAACCAGATCGGTTGAGATTATTGCAGATACCGTCCATCCCGATTCAACGTGTGCAACAAGATTCCACAGGAAAATTAAAGTTCGTGGGGAGTATGGGGCACCCGAAACAGGATTTGAATTGGTGGCGCAGTATCCATCGGATAGATTAGTTATCGATTCAATAGAAGAAATCGAGGAAGAGTAGTATTTATAGATATGTCCAAAACAATCAAAGTTACTAAAAGTCAATTAAAGCAAATGATCAAAGAATCGTTAGCCATTAGAATTGACCCTAATCAATTACCTAAGTACACACAAGAAGTTGTGAAACTAATACATGATGGTAAGAAATTTGGTAACCAATTATTAAACATTATCAAGGATTTGAGTATCGGTGAGATTATTAACGACGCACAAAGATACCACAAAATGTTTACTGATGTTGAGGCAATGGCAAGTCACTATTATAAGAAGTCCCACGAATATTATGATATTCATTCAGCACTTGAAGGTGACGAAGAAAATGAAGATGCAATTGAGGAATACTATCATTTGGTTTCGGATTTAGATACTGTTGCAACTGATTTGGATGACATGAAAGACATGTTTGAAAATATCATGGAGATGGTTACCGAAGCTGGCGGACAAATTAAAGACAAAATTAATTATTTTGATAAACAATATCCAACACAAACAATAAATGTTGGTGAACCTAACAAAACAAATGAATATGAAAATTAAATTAACTAAAACACAATTAGATAAAATGATTTTGGAATCTCTTGATGAGAAAATTAAATCAGGTGTTGAAGAATCATTTGATGAGACTAGTCCTGAAGAGGATCTTTTTGCTCCAACTCCACAAACAAAAGGAACAATTAGTATTGAAAAGTTACTTACGCCAGGAAGATTCTATAAAGGAGACGATGTCTAAACAAAAACTATTCTAATACGTATATAAAACCCTTAATAAAATAAGGGTTTTTTTATTTGTTTAAATCGATAAAATTATTTATATTTTAACATGAGATGTTATGGGTTTATTGAATATAAAAATAGTATAGAATGGAATCTCTCTGATAAATTTTTATTGGATTCAGATTTTTTTAAAGATTGTAAACCCACAGGTTTACCCATTGATGTATCCGATAGTGTGTTAGAGTTTAACAAAGGTACGGCACACTTACACTCGTATCTCACATATAATCAATTTAAAACATTAATCGAAAAAAAAGAATTTGTTGAAATAAAATACCACATGATTCTTAGTTTTATGAGATGTTTTGAGGAAGTCAAATGTCCCACCAGATTAGTATTCTGGTCGGTTTTAATATAAAATGTCACAAGTAGTTGAAGCTTTATTTGTCAGCGATTTACATTTAGGAAGTAAACATTCAAACGTCGATAAAATAATATCATTGTTAGATGATTATATACCAAAACATTTATTTTTAGTCGGTGACATTATTGATGGTTGGATATTAAATTTAAAGTGGAACATAAAACATTCCATGGTTTTGGATAGAATCAAATATCTTTCTAATAATGGAACGAAGGTAATATGGATTCCTGGTAACCATGATAACTTTATGAGAGATTTCAAATCATTTGGAAACATTGAAATTCATAATGAGTATGTTTGGAACGAGACTTTAATTACCCACGGAGACCTTTACGATGGTATTGTGTGGATAAAGAGAATTACACCTAAATTAAGAATGGTTAAGTTTCACGAAGAACTTAACAAACGAGCAATCAAATTAGGTTGTAAATCAATAATATGTGGACATATTCATAGGTCTGAAGACAAAGTGGTAAATGGGATTAGATACATTAACACAGGAGATTGGATTTATAGTAATAGTTATGTAACTTTCAACGACGGAAAGTATATTCTACACAGACCAATAATAAAAAAGGTTCCTTATTATTTTGATTATTCAAAATTTTATTATAAATTTGGGTGTAAACAAGAACAAAATGGACAAATTCAATTACGTCATTGCGAGAAAGTGGTTCGACGATAGTAATCAATTAAATTGTTACACCTATCACAATGATGTCTTTTATGGAGACATTGAAGATGCCAGAAACACATTAGAGTTTATCAAAGGTAGAGCGGACGAAGATAAAAAACATCAATATCAAATCCACAAAATTAATGATAGACCATTAAAATAAAAATATGACACCAAATCAGTACCACGAACTTCAAAGACAAGCCGATGTAATTGATGCACACAAAAAAAATAGTATGAAATTTGATTTCGAACTAGAAGTGTGGACAATATCTAAGTTGTTAAATAAATTAGAGGAAGGTAAGTTTGTAAAGTTACCACACCAAAGACCATTAACACTTAAAAAGAATTCAGCTAAAAGATTTATTGAATCGGCACTTAATAAAGATTTGCTCGTACCTTTTACTTTTGCTGACATTCAATCAAGTTTTTCTTGCTCAATCGGTCATGAAGATATGACCTTCTTTAGAAAGTATCTAAATAAGGGTTTTGAATTGTCCATCGAGGATTGCCAACATAGAATGGCAAGTTTAGAATCAGTTACAGATGATGATTTTGTTGATGAATTTGAAGGTAAGAAAGAAGAATTTTTAAATACAAAAGTTATCGTTCTTATTTTGAAACATGCAACAAAAGATGAATTGATTAGAAAGTTTGGTAGAGTTAATAGTGGTAAAACCGTTACTAACGATAACTTAATTTGGGGTGAGAATAATTCATTCAATGACTACATTAAAGAACGTTTTATTAATGATGATAGATTACTACGTCTATATAAAACGAAAAAGAAAAGTGAATCTATTGAAAGGATTTTATATGGTAATGTGTTGAAGATTATTAAGGTATGTTCATCTCACGATGGTATTATTAATTCATCAAGCACGGGTGCCGACCAGATGATGTCATTTGTTAAAGATAATATGGACACCACTCAATTTCAAAACATCGTCGGGTTATTCGATATGTGGTATGAATACATCAAAGACAATCCAACTAAAGATTCATTTACAACTCAATCAAATCTATTCTTTATTTTACATATCTTAAATAAAAAAGAATTAGATATGAGTGAAGATAATGTTAATAATATTCTTGTAAGATTTACTGACTCTCGTTCAAGATCCGAATCAAGATACATTGAGATTTTAAATACAATTGAGAATGAAGAATAATGAGATGCAACAACACCTCATTAAAATTTTTAATCGATATTCAATGAGGAAAGATGTTATCAATCGATTGGTTGTTAACACCGACACCTATGAATTCAGAGATGATGTGACAGAAGAAGGTCAATGGGTTTACTATAATTGGGTGTGTAAAGAATTAAAAGTAAAAGATAGAATTACTCGTTCACACGGAATGGATAGTGAATTGGCGTTATCAAAAAAGGTTGGTGGTCACGATGAAGAAACATTCTTTGAACGATTTGGTTATGTGGTTCAGAAAGGAACTAATAAAACTGATTTAACACTTAATGGAGAATCATTCGCCTCATTAAAGGGTGGAACAAAGATACAATATGGTATGCATGTTCTTAGTAAACTAATTCAAAGAGTTCAGGATTTATTTCGTGATTGGATTTCCACTTTTGAAGATAATTTCGTATCTTTAGAAGAAAGAAGAGAGTTTGCAAACATCATCATTGATAAATTAAACGATAGGGATGAAAGATATTTTCTATTAAACTATTTTTTGAGAAAGGATGAGAACATACCTTTTCTAATTGTTAAGGATGTGTCCGATGGAATATACTATCGAATTAAATACGATACTTTAATTAACATCTTAGTTGATAACATTGAATTCTATACAACGAAAGATAAGGTTAAGATTGTTGCAAGAATTAATATGGGGGACAAGTCCGAAGTTGTTTTCGAATTTGAACCAAGAACAGATAAGAACAATGCTTTGTTAATGCACGGACAAAGCAAGGTAATAATAAACGTGATTAAATATTTTAATATCAATGTCGAAGAAACTTATGAACAAGACCCCAATTAGGTACGCTGGCGGAAAAACGAGAGCCATTAAACACATTATGCCTTATTTCCCAACGGATTTAACGAATGTGATATCACCATTTATGGGAGGTGGGTCTTTGGAGGTTTACCTTACAAATTTAAACATCAATGTTCATGGGTTTGACATCTTTAAACCATTGGTTACATTTTGGGATGAGATGATTAACGACAATGAAAACTTTGTTAACTTTCTAAGAACTATCGAACCCACAGCGGATAACTATAAAGTAGTTAAAGATAAATTAGTTAATTGGGAATATACTCAAGAGATGTTAAAAGGTTGGAAGACTGACTTTTATATTAGAGAAAATCCAATCACATTAACTCCTGTTGAGATTGCATCTTATTATTATTTTAATCATAACACATCATATGGACCAGGTTATCTTGGTTGGCCATCTTCAGTTTACTTGACACAAACTAAGTGGAATAAAATGATTGATGACATTTCTAAATTTGATGGTAGTAAACTACAAGTTTCACAATCAGATTTCTCCGATGTTATTTCTGGTCATCCAAATGATTTCATTTACTTAGACCCACCATACTTTATGGGTAAAGATAGTGATAATAAAATGCATGCAGCAATCTATCCAATGAAGAACATACCGGTTCATCACGAAGGATTTAATCATGAGTTGTTAAGAGACTTACTACACTCACATCCTGGCAAGTTTATTATGTCATATAATAATTGTGAAACGATTAGAGAGTACTATAAAGACTTTAGACTCGAGTACCCAACTTGGAATTATTCAATGGGTAATGGAGAAACAAGGATTGGAGAGAACAGAACAAGAGAGGGAATTGTAAATCACAAAGAGTCTCACGAAATATTAATTATTAAAGAGTAATATGATTAACAATATTGAATTGATTAAACCATTATTGAACTTCGATAACGAGGGAGACTTCTATATGCTTTATGTTTTTAAACGCAAGAAGGATCAACCTGAAGGCGAGAGAGACAATCATCAATCAGTTCGTACAATTAAATCATATTGTGTCACATCAATAGAGTATCTTGAAAAAAGATACGACGAGATTATTCAACTATGTGAAGTGTTTAAAGCAAGAGCGTACATTCACGTAGTTAAACAAAACCATATGGACGTGTCGTTGAATATGATTACTGAAATTGTGACTCGAATTCAATCAGGACAAATTAATCAACAACATGTATTTGATTCGGTTGTTGGTCAGATAAAAACAATTGAGAAGAGATGGATCATTGATGTGGATGATAAAAATGTTAGAGGATTAGTACCAATTACTTCATTCATCCATTCGTTGAGACCTGAAGGTGATAAACTGGAAGCCTGTATACCAACAAGGAATGGTTATCATCTAATAACAAAAAGGTTTGATACTCAAATGTTTAAAACAGAGT
>Ga0247723_1000068_pt1 | contig 60465 bp, 80 predicted proteins | sample MSEWelMarce5H_FC_FD_189079 | JGI IMG/M metagenome (GOLD analysis project Ga0247723, IMG submission 189079) | Subsurface sediment microbial communities from gas well in West Virginia, United States - MSEEL Well Study Marcellus 5H_FC | ecosystem: Environmental > Terrestrial > Deep subsurface >...
AACAGAGATTATCGAGTATATGAGAGAGTCAAAAGAGAACTTCTTTCATGTGCTTGAACAAATAGAGGAATAACAAATGGCTGTCTTATTTACAACTGTAAAAAATACTAACTTAGAAACTATCATTCACTTTGATACTGTTGCTGCTGAGTCTGGTACAATTACTATCGCTAACTTAACTGCTTCTACTCAGGTTCGTAATTCTGATACTCCAGCAGTAAATATCGTTAAGTTTTTCTGTACTGGTGCAGTTGGGGCTGGTACTCGTATTACTCGTAGCAGTAAAAATATTATTTCTGTTGCTCCAGAAAATGCTCCAATCCTAGATTTGAATTCAAATGGTTTTGTTGATAACACTAACAACACTGCAGACATTGTAGTTGTTAATGATGCTGCTAAAGCAGTTACTGGTTATATCGTTCTACGTAAAGTTGCTGGTTGGAATACTAAAGTTGAAACTGCTACTTACGGTGCTTACGATGATGAGTCTCGTGTTGGCGCTTCTACCACTATCAGTGGTTCTCCAGATAAGGTCTAACTATGAAACTAATTAGAGAAGTCTACGACACTACCAACGTAATCGTTGAAGAGAAACTAGGCAAACCAAAGCAATACTTTATTGAAGGTGTTTTCCTTCAATCAGAAATTACTAACCGCAATGGTCGTATGTACAAAGAAAGTACAATGGATCGTGAAGTTGGTCGTTACATTAAAGAAGCAGTTGAGAACAATCGTGCATACGGTGAACTGGGTCACCCAGAAGGTCCAGGTATTAACCTTGATCGCGTATCACATATGATTACTTCTCTACGCAAAGAAGGTACGAACTATATTGGTCGTGCCAAGATTTTAGATACTCCAATGGGTCAAATCGCTAAAGGTCTTTTAGAAGGTGGCGCAAACCTTGGTGTGTCTTCAAGAGCAATGGGTTCACTTAAGACTAATAACGAAGGTGTTCAAATTGTTCAGGACGATTTCATGCTGTCTACTGCAGCTGATATCGTCGCCGATCCTTCAGCCCCCGATGCTTATGTGCGTGGGATTATGGAAGGTAAGGAATGGACATTTGTTGATGGAAAGTTTGTGGAGCAAAATATTGAAGAGGTAAAATCTTTCATTAAGAAAACTTCTTCTAGAAATCTAGAGGAAGCAAAGATTCAGGCTTTCCAACACTTTCTGAGTAAAATCAGATAAAATATAAATAAATCATAGAACTATCCAGTTAGGAGAACATAGATGTCAATCGAACAAAAAATCGCTGAAATTTTAGCTGAGTCTAAAAAGAAACAATTAGACGAAGCCAAGTTTGCAGGTGCAGAAGGTGGTAAGGATTCTGGTAAAGACGGTGCGCAAGCTGGCGACCAAGCCGTAATTCGCACAGGTAACCCAGTTCCAAATGGTGGTGAAACACCTAATCCCGATAATGCACGCAACAACGTGGACAATGAAAAAGAAGCTGAGGGTGGTACTTCTAAAAAGTCTAACCCAGCTAATAGCAGCGCAAATCCTGGCGACCAAGCTGTTGTCCGCAATGGTACTGCTGTTAAAGGTATGAAAGAAGATCTAGACGCTATGTTTGGCGCTGATGATCTGTCTGAAGAATTCAAGACTAAAGCTGCTACGATTTTCGAAGCTGCTGTTATGTCCCGTGTAACTGCTGAAGTTACTCGTTTAGAAGAAGAGTTCGAAGCAAAAGTAGCTACTACTGTTGCTGAAGAAATTGAGGGTATTGTTGAACAAGTTGATGGATACCTCGGCTATATTGCTGAGCAGTGGATGACACAGAATGAAATCGCCCTTGAGCGTGGTATTAAGTCTGATATACTAGAAAGTTTCGTTGATGGTCTGAAAGGACTATTCGAAGAACACTATATTGATGTTCCAGAAGAAAAGTATGACCTACTTGGTGAGATGGAAGAAACAATTAGTGAACTTAAATCTAAGATTGACGAGCAAGTTTCTGCTAATGTTGAGTTAACTAAAACAGTTAGCGAAGCAAAGCGTAATGAAATCGTTAAGACAGTTAGCGAAGGTTTAACTGATACAGAAGCTGAGAAGTTTGCTGGTCTAGTTGCTGAAGTAACTTTCGATGATGCTGAAACTTATGAATCTAAAGTCAAGACTTTACGTGAATCTTATTTCACTACTAAAACTACATCAGGTGTAACATCTGTTGTAACTGATACTCCAGTTGAAGTAATTACTGAAGCTGGCTCAAAGAAAGTAGATCCTAAAATGTCTGCTTACTTATCAGCTCTCAACAATAAATAAATTTTAATTTAAAGGAAATCCAAAATGGATCGCAAACAATTAATGGAAAAATGGGCACCCGTGTTGAATCACGAAGGCTCTGCTCCAATCGAATCCGCTTACAAGCGTGAAGTAACTGCTGTTCTTCTAGAGAACCAAGAACGCGAAATGGGCAAGCAACAAGAAGCCCTATTCGAAACTGCTCCAACTAACTCTGTTGGTTCATACGGTGACACTGGCGGTATCGCTAAGTTTGACCCAGTATTGATCAGCTTGGTTCGTCGTGCAATGCCACAACTTATCGCTTATGATATCGCTGGTGTACAACCAATGACTCAGCCAACTGGTTTAATCTTCGCGATGAAATCACGTTACAGCACTCAAGGTGGTACTGAAGCGTTGTTCAACGAAGCTGATACAGACTTCTCTGGTACTGGTACTCACTCTGCTGCAGCTAACACTGACCCATTCACTTCTTACACTACTGGTACTGGCTTGGCTACTTCTGCAGCTGAGCGTCTAGGTCAAGGTGGTACTGGTGATGGTTCTTTCGGTCAAATGGCTTTCTCAATCGAAAAGACTTCTGTAACTGCTAAGACTCGTGCTTTGAAAGCTGAATACTCAGTTGAACTAGCACAAGACTTGAAGGCTGTTCATGGTCTTGACGCTGAAGGTGAACTAAGCAACATCTTGTCTACTGAGATTCTTGCTGAGATCAACCGTGAAGTTGTTCGTACTGTTTATACTACTGCAAAGCCAGGTGCCCAAGTTGGTACTGCTACTGCTGGTACTTTTGACCTTGACGTTGACTCTAATGGTCGTTGGTCTGTTGAAAAATTCAAAGGTCTAATGTTCCAAATCGAACGTGAAGCCAATGCTATCGGTCAACAAACTCGTCGTGGTCGTGGTAACTTTATCATCACTTCAGCTGACGTTGCTTCTGCTCTAGCAATGGCTGGTGTTCTTGATTACTCTTCTGGTCTAACTGGTAAGAATAACTTGAACGTAGATGATACTTCTACTACTTTCGCTGGTGTTCTAAATGGCAAGTACAAAGTTTATGTTGACCCATACACTGCTAACGTACAAGCTCAACAGTTCTTCGTTGTTGGCTACAAAGGTCAATCAGCGTTTGATGCTGGTTTGTTCTACTGCCCATACGTACCTCTCCAAATGGTTCGTGCTGTTGATCCTAACAGCTTCCAACCAAAGATTGGTTTCAAGACTCGTTATGGCATGGTTGCTAACCCATTCGTTTCATTGGATGGTACTGGCGGTCTAACTGCTAACGAGAACTACTACTACCGTCGTGTTAAGGTTACTAACCTAATGTAATCGGACAGGGCTTCGTAATGATTATGAAGCCTACGTAGATAGGTATTTTAAAGGGGGACTTTCGGGTCTCCCTTTTTTTTCTTCCTAAATAATAATATGACAATATCTATTCCAGCTGGACTTAATCCTCTATCGCCAAATGGCTTTAACTTTAGTATATCTAAGGTTCCAGGAGTTACATTCTTTTGCCAACAAGCAAATATTCCTGGCATTATGTTAGGCGATCCTACTTTCTCCACACCATTCTCAACTCAGCCGTTACCTGGAGATACGCTTTCGTATGATCCACTAACGATTCAGTTTTTGATTGATGAGGAAATGTTAAACTATAACGTAATCTATAATTGGATTGTTGCTTTGGGTTTCCCTGAATCATATGGGCAATACACAACTTTACTTTCCAATGATCAAACTGCATACGGTGAACTTGCAAAGAACTATTCTGATGCTACTTTGCAAATATTAGATTCTAACAACAACCCTGTTAGAAGTGTTACCTTTCAAGATGTATTTCCTACTTCTTTAGAAACTCTTACCTTTGCTTCAACTAATGATGGTGTTAACTATCTTATCGGTAGTGCAACATTTAAATTCGGACTCTATAGATTTGCATAATTAATTTGACTTTTTTGCAGATTTATAGTATAATGTTATTTTGAGGTTATTATGAATATAGAACAATTGCAGGAACAGTGGGACATTGATTGCCAAATAGATGATAACTATCTTGGTGAAACCACTACAGCTACCCCCAAACTTCACGCTAAGTATTTAAAACTACTTGTCAATATCAAACTCAAACACACTAAGTTGGGTTCTGATTATAACATCCTCCGTAAAAATAAATTCCGTTTGTATCGTGGTGAACTATCGCGCGATGAATTAGTTGCGCTCGATTGGCCACAATGGCAAGGTGTCAAGCCACTCAAGAATGAGATGGATGAATTCCTACAAGGTGATACTGAACTAAACGTAATGCGTGTTAAAATTGATTATCTTGAAACAATGATATATTTCCTTGAGTCAGTTCTTGGCCAAATTAAAGCAAGAGACTGGCAAATTAAATCACATATAGAATGGAAGAAATTCCTAGCTGGAATGTAATGATATTAAAGATTGAGAAACTTGATGAAGTTTATGTTCGCATATTTTCTGACTCTAGTATTGAGCAAGAATTAGTAGACTTCTTCACATACGAATATCCAGGTGCTCGGTTTACACCACAGTTCAGAGCAAGACTGTGGGATGGCAAAGTTCGCTTATATGATGGTATTCGTAAAACTCTTTACCTTGGGCTTGTTCCTTATGTTGAACAGTTTGCCGTAAGTAATGGTTATGCAGTTGAGTATGTTAATACCGTGTCAGTGGTTAATGATATCAAGACAACTGATGTAGAAGGTTTTGTTACTGCGTTAGAGTTACCAGAAAAAATTGAGATTCGTGATTACCAAATAGAAGCAATGACAACTGCTCTTGCTAAAGAACGCACACTGTTACTTTCTCCAACTGCTTCTGGTAAATCGTTTATCATCTATTCAATTATGCGCTGGCATTTAAATGCTGGACGTAAGTGCATTATTATTGTTCCAACAACCTCATTGGTTGAGCAGTTGTTTACTGACTTTGAAGATTACTCAACAGTGAACCAATGGCCAGTTCAAGAGCATGTTCAAAAACTATACAGCGGTTTTACTAAAGATATAACCAAGGATGTTTTAATTACAACTTGGCAGTCGGTTTATCTACAACCAAAATCTTGGTTCTCTCAGTTCAATGTTATCTTTGGTGATGAAGCCCACCAATTTAAAGCGAAGTCCCTTACCACAGTTATGGAAAAGATGGACAAGATTCGCTACCGTATTGGCACAACAGGTACGTTAGATAATAAGAAGATTCATAAATTAGTTCTTGAAGGTATGTTTGGTCCAGTGCATAGAGTTACCACTACTAAGAAACTAATGGATAGTGGGAAACTTGCTGAACTAAATATCATGTGTGTACTACTTAAATATAACGAAGAGATTCGTAAAGAACGCAAAAACAAAACGTACCAAGAAGAAATGGACTGGCTTATATCTTGTGAACCAAGAAATAAGTTTATCCGAAACTTGGCAGTAAATTCTAAAGGTAATACGCTAGTTCTTTTTCAATACGTTGAAAAGCACGGTAAAGTTCTTTACGACCTTATTAAAAATAAAGTACATGACAAAAGAAAAATATTTTTTGTCTACGGTGGCACTGAAACCACAGATAGAGAAGCAATCCGTCATATCACAGAGGGGGAAAGTGACGCCATTATCATTGCTTCTTTTGGCACTTTTAGTACTGGAATTAATATCCCATCATTGGAGAATGTAATTTTTGCATCACCTTCAAAAAGTAAGATTCGTAACCTACAATCAATTGGTCGTGGTCTAAGATTGAAAGATGGCAAAACAACTTGCAACTTATTTGATCTTGCTGATGACTTACATTGGAAGTCTTGGAAGAATCATACGCTTAATCATGCAGCAGAGCGTTATAAAACTTACGCTGAAGAAGAGTTTAAAATCAAACTTGTTGAGGTTGATTTATGCTAATTAATAACGAATCGTATATAGTGTTGAAACTAAGCACTGGTGAACAACTTATGGGAATTCTTGAACAAGAAGATGCAACCCATATCCAAATATTAGATCCTATGATTATCAGAACTATACCTGTTGTAAGTGAAGGTAGAGAGCACGTTACTGCTCATCCTTATTGCCAATTTACAGGCGACAATGTTTTTGATATCGAGAAACGAAACGTAATCTTTATTAAACCATTGTTGGCTACAATGATTCCCCACTATCTTAGAATTGTAAAAGAACATGAAAATAGTCCTGCCTTGCGAACACAGAAACGTGCTGAGGATTTAGACTGGGGAGATGGGGGAGATATCTCAAGAGAAGAAGCGATTCGTAGAATACAAATGCTTGAGAATATTACTGGGATCTCCGTGGCGGAGCAAGAGGAAGAACCAGAAGGTTGGTTCATTGAAGGAAACGATACTAAGCACTAATCACTTATATCAAACCCGACATGGTTTATTATACCCATGTATGAGTAGAAAGGCAAATTTAAATAACTGCAAGATGCAAGTTAAATGAAGTTTGCCTTTCATCATTATATAAGGTATACTATGGATATGTTGATAAATTTAAGGAAGCAATAAATGCTATGGCTCATTACGTAAACAATAAAGACTTTCTCGCAGCAATCGTTGAGATGAAAGAAAAAGTTAAACATGCTGAAGAGAATGGTTTACCAAAGCCAATCATTAGTAACTATATCGGCGAGTGCATCTTAAAGATCGCAACTCACTTATCATATAAGCCGAATTTTATTAACTACTCGTATCGTGATGATATGATTCTTGATGGGATTGAAAACTGTATTCAGTATATAGATAACTTTGATCCTGCTAAATCAAGCAATCCTTTTGCTTACTTTACACAAATTATTTACTACGCATTTTTAAGACGCATAGCCAAAGAAAAGAAACAATCATATATTAAAGGTAAGTTGATTCAGAACATGCCATTTGAAATGTTTGAACTTCAAGAACATGATGAGACTGGCGAATTCCATAATGCTTATCTTGAATTTATGCAAAACAACAGCACGTTCGATGATTTCATAGGCAGGAAAAAAGAAAAAGCTGCCAAGAAGAAAATGGAAAATACATTGAACGCATTTATAGATGATGAGGTGATAGATGACACGATCGATATCGGATTGGATAGCGGAATTGAGCAAGGGAGTGCGAGTGAGTCATCGGAACTACCCACCGATCCGCAGATCGAAGAAACGAAAGAACATTAGAACAATCAAGAGATTTGCTTGGGATGCTAGTGATAACATATTTGACTTGAATAAAATTATGAACGAAAATACAAACGAAAAAATCTTTCTTGGTGTTAGTGACTTTGACGACTTGATTACTTCAGAGATCCTGAAGCGTCGTGTTGAAGCAGGACAACGTACAACTCATCGTGAAACCAGCGTTCTTTGTAATAGAGAACAATGGGCTGAGTGGGCAGAAGAAACCTTTGAGAAAGACCTTCATGTTCAAGGTAACTCCTCTAATGGTATTATTATTGAGCGTGACACTAATAACTATATTAAGTTCGATGTTAATAGCAACACAACTTCAGTTCGTGCTTATGGTGATTCTGACTTTGGTGATGCAATCGTTGCGCTTGTTGAGTCTAAGTTTGATGTTGTAACATCCCACATTGAGTGGGTTTATGGTGCTGATGGTAACTCTGTTAATGTTCCATTGAATCGTGATCGTCTTCCAGTTGATGAGATGTATCCATTCCTTGATGGTGAAAAACTTGGTGATTATTATGAACGCTACATGGCGTCCTCAGCGAATATCCTACTATTGATTGGTCCACCTGGAACTGGTAAGACTACGTTCATTCGTGGTCTACTGGCTCACACAAACTCATCCGCAATCGTTTCATATGATTCTGGGATTCTTGAGAAAGATGGTTTCTTTGCTCGCTTTATTGAGAGTGATGATAACGTAATGGTTCTTGAAGACTCTGATGCGTTTCTAAAATCTCGCAGTGATGGCAACACAATGATGCATCGTTTCCTTAACGTAGGTGATGGTCTTGTGACAACCAAAGGTAAGAAAATGATTTTCTCTACCAACCTACCATCTATTCGTGATGTTGATTCTGCATTGGTTCGTCCAGGTCGTTGTTTTGATATTTTAACTTTCGATACACTGAATGTTGAACAAGCAAATATCTTGGCTAAACGTCTGGGTGTTACTATCCCGACTCGTCCACGTGGCAAAGAGACTGAACCATATAGCATTGCTGAAGTATTTAATCAAAAGACTGAAGGTATGACAACTGCATCAACTAGAAAGGTAGGTTTCATTTGAAGGTAGCCATTATCACTGATCAGCATTTCGGTGCTCGTAATGATAGTATTGCTTTCTTAGACTTCTTTCAAAAATTCTATGATAATACTTTCTTTCCTACTCTTGACGCATCTGGCATTAACACTGTTCTTGTTCTTGGTGATACATTTGATAGACGTAAATATGTCAACTTCTATGCTCTCGATCGTGCCAAGAAAATGTTCTTCGATAAATTGGAAGAGCGTGGCATTACTGTTTATATGCTGGCTGGGAATCATGACACTTATTTTAAAAACACTAATGAAGTAAACTCTCCCGACTTATTGCTTGCTGAATACAACAATATTGAAGTCATCGATGAACCAAAAACTATTAATGTAAATGGTTTTGAGGTTTGTATGTTACCTTGGATCTGTCCTGAAAACTATACACAAAGTCTTGACGAAATAAAGAACACCACTTCTACATTATGCATGGGGCATCTTGAGATCGCTGGGTTCGCAATGTATAGAGGAATGGAATCCCATGAAGGATTTTCTGCAGAAACTTTCAACAAATTTGACTTGGTTTTTAGTGGTCATTATCACCATCGTAGTAACGACCGCAATATTCACTATCTGGGAAATCCGTACGAACTTACTTGGCAGGATTATAACGATCCCAGAGGATTCCACTTGTTCGACTTCACTACAAGACAACTCGACTTCTTTGAAAATCCTTATCGAATGTTCGAAAGACTCGAGTACACCGACAAAGAAACTGAGCCGATCGACCTTGATCAGTTAGATCTTAAAGACAAGTATATTAAATTAGTTGTTTTGGAAAAGACTGACTTTTATAAATTTGACAAATTCATTCAGAAGTTGTATAATAAAGGTTGCCACGAAATTAAAATTGTGGAAGACTTTTCTGAATTTCAAGAAGGTGAAATCAATGAAGAGATTAACTTAGAAGATACAGTTTCTGTTCTTTCTAATTATATTGAATCAATTGAAACCGATGTTGACAAAGAAAAGGTTAAGTCATATATGCGTGGCTTATATACTGAGGCGATTAACATAGAGGTTATCTAATGTATCAACAAGAGATTCAATTCTTCTGGCCACTTACTGAGCAGATTAAACTTGACTTAGATTATACTGAATGTGATAAGCCAAAGTTGTGGACAACACTACCACTTATTGGTGGCACTGGTATGACATTAATGTCTACTGGTGGTGATGTTACTTGGTCAACTAGATTAGGTAATTGGGAACTCCCCAATGAAACAAAACAACCAAGCAAATTTCAAAAGTTTATGATGAAGTATTTCTTGGGTTGGAAATGGATGGGTAAATGATTGTATTTAAAAGTGTAAGCTGGAAGAACTTTCTTTCTACTGGCAACTCACCTAATAAGGTTCTCTTAAACAAATCGCAAACTACTTTAATCATCGGTAAGAATGGTGAAGGTAAAAGCACAATCTTAGATGCATTGTGCTTTTCATTGTTTGGTAAGCCCTTTCGTAATGTTAACAAAGGTCAGCTGATTAACTCTATCAATGGTAAGGGTTGTTTAGTTGAGGTTGAGTTTGAAGTTAATGGCAAAGAGTATAAAATCATTCGTGGTATTAAACCAAACGTATTTGAGATTTGGTGTGAGAATGAAATGCTTAATCAGGATGCTGCTTCTCGTGATTACCAAAAGATCCTTGAGCAACAAATCCTTCGATTAAACTATAAGACTTTTACTCAGGTAGTTATCTTAGGTTCTGCGTCATTCGTTCCATTTATGCAGTTGTCTTCATCACAACGTAGAGAAGTTATTGAGGATATCCTTGACATTAGAATCTTCTCTACAATGAATACCTTATTGAAAGAAAAAGCGCAGGAGACTAAAGATGCTATTACCCGAACAGAGAATGATATCAGGAGTGCAAAAGACAAGGTCGAAAATCAACAGACGATTATCAAAACGATTACCGAAGCAAAGACTACCGCAATCGAAAGCATCGTATCAAAGATATCTGTTAACAATGCTGAAATTTTACAGACAGAGGGCGAGATCGAACTTATCGTTTCGGAGATCGATACTCTTAAAGCAAGCATCAATGATAAAGGCAATGTTACTGAAGACATCGACAAAGCCAAGTCAATCAAATCCAAGTTACTCCAGAAGATCGAAACTTGCGAGCACCACTCGGAGTTTTTTAACGAACATGACGTATGTCCAAGTTGTAACCAAGATATCGCAGAAGAATACAAAGAGAGTATTGTCAAAGATCTTAATGAGAAAATGTTGGACAACAACACAAAGATTAATGAACTCGAAACAATACTTACAAACCTCAACGAAAAGTTATCTGAAATTAACGAAGTGGTTGGGCAAATTACCGATAAGAACATTGAGTTATCTACAAGAAACAGTACGATCACCTTACTCAACAAACAAATCCGTGAACTTGAAGCTGAGACCCAAAGGGTTAAATCTGACACAACTAACATCGATGAGGAGAAGGGTAAACTAAAAGAACTTGCCCAAGATGCGTTGAATAAGATTACTCAAAAGAATCAGTTGATGGAACATCGTAACATTGAAGAAGTTGCCAATGTTCTATTGAAGGACACTGGTATTAAGACTGCGATTATTCGTGAGTATTTACCAGCGATGAATAAGTTGATCAATAAATATCTGAACGCAATGGATACGTATATTCACTTTGAACTTGACGAAGCGTTCAATGAAAAGATCAAGTCTCGTTTCCGTGATGAGTTTACTTATGCAAGTTTCTCTGAGGGCGAGAAGATGCGTATTGACCTTGCGATCCTTTTTACTTGGCGTTCAATTGCAAAGATGAAGAACTCGGTCAACACTAACCTTCTCTTACTTGATGAAATCTTTGATTCAAGTTTAGATACGGCAGGGACTGACTATTTCCTTACGCTTATGAATACCCTCGGAGAGAATTCAAACATCTTTGTTATCAGTCATAAGGGTGATCAACTCTTTGATAAGTTCAGATCTGTCATAAAATTTGAGAAACGCAACGACTTTTCAGTGATTTCACAATAACCCTACAGGTAGTAGGGTTAAAAAACCCTTTAAAATCAATAACTTACGGCTGCAATTAAATATCGCTTTACTTTTACCAAAGGATAGTGTATAATAGTTGTATAAATTGATTGAAAGGTGTTTATTATGCAAATTCATAAAGATATGTGGGCAGACTTTAATGACTACGAACTAGCCAAACTCTGCTATACGTATGGCATCGAAGAAGAATTGGTGTTCGCTGATAACCTTACTTTGGCAAATCGCGACGAAGTTGAAAAATTGCTCACTGATTTTGAAATGGATATCGCTGCAGCTGGAGAATACCTATAATGGATATCAAATCATCAGACCTTTCCGCACGTCTACTCGCTACTGAAAATCTTTCAGTTCAACGTGCTAGAACTCGCACTGCATCATTCGATGTAAAATCCCGTGTATTAACACTACCTCTTTGGAAGGACATGACTCCCGAGATTGAGGATATGCTTGTTGGTCACGAAGTCGGTCATGCATTGTATACGACTGAAGACTACTTTGTTCCTATTCAACAGAATTCAAAAATTATGACTTACCTCAACGTACTGGAAGATGTACGTATTGAGAAACTCATCAAGCGCAAATATCCAGGGCTGCGTAAACGCATGAACGAAGGATATAAGCAACTGAACGATCGCGACTTCTTTGGTGTCAAACAAGTTCAGTCCTTTGACGACCTGTTGTTGATTGATAAAATTAATCTTTACTTCAAAGCAGGATTCTCCTGTGGTGTTCAATTTTCACCTGAAGAAAAACAATTCGCAAATCGTGCTGAACGCACCGAGACTGTTGAAGAAGTTATCGCTCTGGCTGAAGAAGTATGGGCTTATTCAAAAGAACAGTTGGAAGAAAAGAAGAAGAAAGCATTACAAAATGCTACACCTGAAGATCTTGAAGACCTCGAAGAGCAAGAAGATTCCGATGGTGAGTTTGATGATGCTGATATTGATTATGATGACTTCGAGGAAACTGACGAAGAACAAGAACAAGAACTGAAGCCAGCCAAACAAAAATCTTCTAGTGAAGAAAAGAAAGAAGAGCAGGAATCCCCTTCAGTTGGTGACCAAGAACTTGAGTCAAAAACCGAGAAAGCATTCGCTGAGAAGTTGGAAGACCTCGCTGACGAAAGCACTGAATATCTTTATCATGAATTTGATACTGAATATATGGTTGACCCAGTTGTTGGCTATAAAACAATTCTCAATGAAACCAAAGCAGTATGGGTCAAAGACGAAGAGAATGTTACCGAGGAAGATCGCAAGTTTATTGCTTCCGAGAATGGTAAGTACGATAAGTTTAAAGCTGAGACTACCAGTGCAGTCAACTACTTGGTAAAAGAATTTGAGATGCGTAAGTCTGCCGCCCTATACAAACGTGCTCAGGTTTCTAAGTCTGGTACATTGGATATGAAAAAAGTTTATGCATATAAATTGCAGGATGACTTGTTCAAACGTGTTACTATTCTCCCACAAGGTAAGAACCATGGTATGTTGTTCTTGCTTGACTGGTCGGGTTCAATGGATGGTGTTCTTGAAGATACATTGAAACAAGTTATCAACTTAGCAATGTTCTGCGCTCGAATCAATATTCCATATCGTGTGTTGGCATTCACATCGCAATACAATGACCGTAAGTATCCTACTGAAGCAGAACAGATTCGTCAACGTAACTTCATTACCAACAAACGTATTCGCAATGAAGGTAAGAATGTTCTTACTAATGCCAACAACAATTTCAATCTCCTTGAGTTGTTTTCTAGCAAGATGACTACCAGCGAATTCCATTCTATGGGTAAACGTGTTATCAATCGTAGATTCCAATGGAACGAAGGGTATAGCACTGGTGGCACTCCGCTGAATGAAGCATTGGTTTGGATGTATCTTAACATCGACAAGTATATCAAACAGAATTCTATTGAGAAGCTGACCTTGATTACGTTGACTGATGGTGAGGGTGGTCCGCTATATTCTTCTGAGGGTGATATGTCTGATACACGTTATGGATATGATTCCAGCGGTATGACTAAGAAAATCAAACAGAAACATTTTATCCGTGATGAAGTTACGCAAAAGACTTATCAGTTGACAAGATTCGCGAATCCTCAAACTGAAACGTATTTGCGTATGATTAAAGATCGTCATAATATTATGGTTGTTGGTTTCTATATCTGCCGCAATGCTCGTCGTGACTTGCAGTGTGCGCTGAATTCTAACCTACCATCATTCAATGGTGATACTTATTCTCAAATTGAATCTTGGAGGAAAGACTTCCGCCACCAAGGGTTTGCGTCAATTAAGAATACTGGTCGCGATGATCTGTTCTTGATTCCTCAAACTGCAACGAAGATTGTTGAATCTGACCTTGATGTAAAAGCCGATGCAAATGCAAAGGTTATTGCAAAGGAATTCGGTAAGTTTTTGAACGTAAGGAAGACTTCCCGAGTCCTACTCAATAGGTTCGTAGGCTACGTTGCGTAAGTTGTTGATTTTAAAGGGGATTTTATTCCCCTCAAATCTGCAAGGGATTACAAAATTTCGCTTTACTTTAATGCAAGGTTGGCGTATAATAGTTGTATAAGTTGATTAAATTATGATGTTTTTTTGAAAGTGAGTTATATGATGGCTAAAATTGACCCTGTGTTTCAGACTGAGTTTGAGACAAAATTGTTTGAATTGTTCCCAGACGTAAAGACTGAAGGCATGGTTCAAAATGCGCAGTTGCTAGAAACAATGCGTGCTCTTAATACGAAGACCTCGCCCAAGTGGTTGATGGTGAATAAAGTAAGTCGTGGTTTGTATGCGATTGATGGTAGTAAACCTATGGTCGTTGGCAATACTGTATTGAAACCCCAACCAAAGATTGAATCGTTTACAGTGGATTATACTAATACAGCATCTTTGATCCCTGCGAAGGATCCGAACTTTGTTCCATTCGGTAACTATGCCGACTTGGAAAATATTATTAAGGCGAAGATTTTCTATCCAGCCTATATCAGTGGTCCGACTGGGAACGGTAAGTCAACTATGATTGAGCAGATTTGCGCCAAGCATAAGCGTCCATTGATTCGTGTTAACTTGAATATGATGACTGATGAGGAACAACTCATCGGTACGAAAACCCTTGAAGATGGTAACGTGCTTATCGTTGAAGGTCCAGTCCTTATCGCTATGCGAACTGGTTGCACTTTGTTGCTTGACGAGATTGATGCTGGCTCAGCAAATACTTTGCTTTGCTTGCAACCAATCCTTGAGGGTAAACCTTATTACTTCAAACTAAAGAATGAGATGATTGTTCCTGCTCCTGGATTTAATATTTTCGCCACTGCGAATACCAAGGGTAAGGGTTCAGATGATGGTCGTTACATTGGTACGAACGTCTTGAACGAAGCATTCTTGGAACGATTCGCTGTGACCTTTGAACAGGATTATCCTAACGCAAAGATTGAGCAAAAGATTATTGAGAATCTGATGGAAAGCTACGAATGCAAAGACGTAGAGTTCGCAGAGACATTAGTTAAATGGGCTGACGCAATCCGTCGCACGTTTGCTGATGGTGGTGTGGATGAAACTATTACGACTCGTCGTATGATTCATATTGTTCGTGCTTATGCAATCTTTAAGAAGCGTGAGAAAGCAGTGGAACTTTGCTGCAATCGGTTTGACACTGCTACTAAGAATGCATTTATCGACCTGTATGATAAAGTTGCAAATCCTGCGCCTGAGGTTATTGCAACACCTGAAGTTGCTGCAACACCTGCAAGTGATGAGGTTCCATTTTAAACTTGACTTGCAATCTAAATCGTAGTATAATATTATTTGAAACTGAAAAAGGAAATTGATTATGTTGAAATTTGTTGACCTGAGCATGGCTCAAAAGAAATGCGTTGTTGCTTTGATTGAAGCCCAACCCTCTCTTAAGAAAAATGGCAAGATCTCTTTGAAAGAAGTCGTTGCTATCACCCAAGACTTGGCATCCAAGCGTACTGCTGGTGCTGTCAAGATTGGTTATCCTAACTGGTTGTTCAAGACCAATAAAGTAGAACGTGGTGTGTACCAATTGCCAGTTCCTACTGACGCTGAACTTTCTTCTTATACGAAAGCACTAACCAACAAACCTGCGTCTAGCAAGATTGTTAAGAACAAGAAAGTGGTAAAGGTTGTTTCTAAAGCGAAACCTTCCACTGATCTTTCTGAGACCACTCGTCTTGAAAAGATTATTAATGATTCTGTTGAAGTTGATCAGGACACTGAAGACTTCAATCAGATCTTACGTGAGAACGGCATCGAAGTCTAACTCACGTCTTTGGTACCAGAGGGGTCACTGCCATCTCCCCTCTGGTTTTTTTTATTTTGTGATGGTTAAATTATGGAGTCATTTTAAAATGTCTAAACAAAACTTGCTGTTGAAGCACCTTAATGCTGGTAAAGCATTCACCGCAAAGCAAATCTCTGCTTCTTTCGGTATCGCTCAACCAGCGTCCACAATCCGTAACTTGCGTGAGCAAGGCTACTGCGTTTACTCTAACCCAGCAGTTGTAAATGGTGCTGAAGTTGTTAAGTACCGCATTGGTAAGCCAACTCGTGCTATGGTCGCTCTTGCTGCAGCTGTGCGTGGTTCTTCTGTATTTACTCGTACAGTTTAATTAAGTGAGTTATAAATGGGCATTCTTCGGAGTGCTCATTTGTAGCATCCATTTGGAGATACTATGACTGAGATTATTTTAACTATTACTTTCCTTATTATCATTGCTATAATTTGGAAAGGTATTTCCTGTTTGAAGAACAGTAAAGAAACATCGGAGGATTAATGCCAACACCAGAAGAAGTAAAAGCATCGCAAATTGCCACCACAGGTGGTCGTAAATTTGATGGTGGTAAACTACAATATGGTTTGCTCCCACCACTTGCATTAAAAGCAACTGTAGAAATCCTAACATTTGGTGCGGAGAAATATGAACCAGATAATTGGAAGAATGTTCCTGACTCAAAACGTAGATACTTTGACGCAATGCAAAGACATCTTTGGGCATGGAAAGAGGGAGAACAAGATGATCCCGAAACTGGCAAGAATCACTTGGCACACGCAATGTGTTGCCTAATGTTCTTGTATGAACACGATGTAAAGTATTCTAAGGATTCAAATGTTTAAAATGTTAATTACATTTATTTCTTTGTTCATTATATTCTATACTGGAATTGAAATCTTCCGTAAGTTTACTGGCAAAGAGAAATGGGAAATCGCAAAGACAATTTCATATAGTCTAGCAATTTCTCTGGCAGTGGTAGTGTTTCTGGTTTTAATTGTTGTTTTATTTTAAGGATTAATTATGAAAAGTGTTTTGAAAATCTCTGCCCTTGTTACTGCTATGGCTCTGGCCACTGGTTGTACTCGTATTGAAACTGGAGAAGTTGGTCTGCGTCGTGGCTTTGATAAGCAAGTTAAGAATGAAGAGTTGCTTCCTGGATCTTTCAACCAAGTTATTATTGGAGAGGTTCTAACATTCCCTGTGAAAGAAATTTCAGTCAAGGTTGAGGATATGACTCCATTGGCTAAAGATAATAGCACAATGAAAGACTTTGATGCATTGGTTACATATAATATTAACCAAGCCCAAGTAGCTGAAATTTATAACAGTAAGAATCGTAGCTTCCATGCTACACATAATGGTGATGTTTACTTGATGTATAACTACATCTTCAATGCTTCACGCAATGCTATCTACAAGTCAGCACGAAAGTATGAAGCACTTGAGATGGGTGATGCTCGTCAAGCAATGGAAACTGAAATCAAAGAACAGATTACACGAACTCTGGCTGAGGAAAAGTTGGATGGTACTATTGTTATCGGACAGGTTCTAATCCGTAACATCGTACCTGCTGATTCAGTTGTTGCTTCTGCCAACGAATTGGTAAAAGCAAAGAATGAATATAAGACTGAAGAAGTTAAGGTGGCTACTGCTCGTAAGCGTAACGAATCTATGCAAGCAAACCCTATGGCTATCCCATTGCTGAAAGCAGAAGCCGAAGCAGATGCTATGCGTAGTTTGCCAGGTGCCATTGCCAACTTTAAGGGACAGACACTTGTTATCAATGGTGTAGTAACTCCAACTGTAACTACTAACCAAAAATAAATTTGACAAAAATGTCATTTAGGGGTATAATGTATTATACATATTATTATACCAAACAAAAAGGAGATAATAATGGACCAAGTATTTGTACGTTGTGCCCTAGATGGACATGAGAATCAAAAGTATTGTGGATTGGTTGAACACTACAAAACCAATGGAACTGCCGACCAGTGCCCACATCAACAAGAATGTAGTGATTTGAAAACCCATGTTAATAATGAAGAAGGAAAATTAAATGAAATTAAGTAAAGAAACCGTAGGATTGATTAAGAACTTTGCTGGTATTAATAGCAATCTGCTTTTGAAGTCTGGTAATAAACTAGCCACTATCTCGGCTCAGAAAAACGTAATGGCTGATGCAGTTGTTACTGAAACATTCCCCGACTTCGGCATCTATGATCTTAATGAGTTCCTCGGTGCCATGTCTTTGTTTGAAGATCCAGAATTGACATTCAATGAGAAATGGGTAACGATCGAACAAGGTGGTAACAGCATTAAGTATTTCGCAGCTGATGCAAGCGTATTGACTGCTCCGCAAAAAGCAATTACCTTCCCTGATGCAGAAATTGAATTCCCTATGAGTGCTAATATGCTCAGCATGATTCAACGCACCGCTTCTGTGCTGCGTGCTTCTGACGTGTCAATCGTTGGTGATGGTTCAACTATTGCTGTAGTTGTTGGTGACAAAAAGAATGCCACTGGTAACTCGTATAACTCCGCAGTTGGCGCAACTGATAAGAAGTTCAAAGTTAATTTGAAGGTAGAAAACCTAAAGATGATTCCAGGTGACTATCAAGTGTCTATTTCCAGTAAGAAGATCTCTCGCTTCAAAGGTGCTGGCGATTTAGTTTATTATGTTGCAGTTGAGGCAGATTCTACATTCGAAGTTTAATTGAGAGATTTATATTATGATTGATTCACGTGATGACCAGTTTCTGTGGGTGGAGAAATATCGCCCACAGAAAATCGATGATTGTGTCCTTCCAGAATCATTGAAGGATACATTCAAGCAGTATATCGCCCAAGGCGAACTACCACACTTTCTTCTTTCGGGGACAGCTGGTGTAGGTAAAACTACCGTAGCAAAAGCACTATGTAATGAGATTGGTGCTGAATATATTATGATCAACGGCTCAGAGGAATCAGGTATTGATACCCTCCGAACTAAGATTAAAGGATTCGCTTCAACGGTATCCCTAACTGATTCACCAAAGATTGTTATTATTGATGAGGCAGATTATCTTCAAGCCAACTCTACTCAGCCAGCATTGCGTAGTTTCATTGAAGAGTTTTCTGCTAATTGTCGCTTTATCTTTACTTGTAATTTTAAGAATCGTATCTTAGAAGCGATTCATTCTCGTTGCGCTTGTATTGATTTTAAGATTGATAATAAAGATAAGCAAGTTCTTCTTGGTCTATTCTTCAAACGTGCCACGCAGATTCTCAAACAAGAGAATGTAGACTTCGACCAGAAAGTGGTTGCTGAGTTAATCACTAAACACTTTCCTGATTACCGCAGGGTTCTAAACGAACTTCAGCGTTACAGTGTTTCAGGTAAGATTGATTCGGGTATCCTAGTCAACATGAGTCAGGAATCTTTCAAAGACTTGATCAAGTTGATGAAAGAAAAAGACTTTACCAATGTCCGTAAATGGGTAGGTAAAAATTCTGATTCAGATACAGTAGCATTGTTCCGTGAACTATATGATAATTCTGTAACCTATATGGCTCCAGAAAGTATTCCTCAACTTGTTTTAATTTTAGCAGACTATCAATACAAAGCAGCATTTGTAGCTGATCACGAACTAAATATTATGGCAGCATTGACCGAGGTAATGGCCAATGTTAAATTCAAATGAGGATGCCATGGAATTTATTGATTATGTAACATACGTAGTAGTTTGGGTAATGGGTGCGGTCTATGGTTGGTATGCAAGAGAGCGTCATGCGAAACGAACTATTGATAGATTCTTTTCTGAGGTTGCGGATGAAGTTGATGAACAAGTCAATGACTCAGTAATCCCAATTAAGATTGATCGACATAGTGGTGTCTTTTATGTTTACAATAAAGATACTGAAGAGTTTATGGGTCAGGGTAATACTAAAAAAGATTTAGAATTTAATCTTGCAAAAAGATTTCCTGATAAAAAGTTTGCTGCAGATAAAGAAAGTCTGAAGGTTCTCAATGAGTCCTTTTGATTTTTTAAATGCTATAAATTCAACCAAAGAAAATTTATTTGAAAAGGATCCGCAAGCAGGTAAGGATTATAAACCTTTCCTAATAAATAGAGGGTTATCGTATTTTCCCGATACTATCTTTTATGCTAATCAGATGAATCAACATGCTGGTTTGGATAAAGATATGCAGTTTTTCTTTTTCCTAAATATTATTTCAAGGAAGAAGAGGTTTAGTAAGTGGTCTAAAAAAGACGCTGAAACTGAATCTCTTGAACTTGTTAAAGAGTATTATGGATATTCAAGTGAGAAAGCGACAGAAGCACTTAAAGTCCTGTCTGAAGAGAACTTGATTATGATAAAAGAAAAATTATATAAAGGTGGAAAATCATGACTGTTGAAATGATTTATTACGACTGGACTCCAGAGTCTATGCTTGAAGTGAGTTTACCTGAGCCTGATAACTTTCTAAAGGTTCGCGAAACTTTGACACGCATTGGCATTGCTTCTAGGAAAGAAAATAAACTGTACCAATCTTGCCATATCTTGCATAAGCAGGGTAGGTATTTTATCGTTCACTTCAAAGAACTATTTGCTTTGGACGGTAAAGAATCGAATATCACTGCAGGTGATATTGAGCGTAGGAATGCGATAGCTGGTTTGCTTCAGGATTGGGATCTGTTAAAGATCCTAAATAATTCTCAAGCCGACCAGAAAGCATCTCTGTCGCAAATTAAAGTTGTTTCTTTCAAAGAGAAAGAACAATGGGAATTAGTACCGAAATATAACATAGGAAAAAAATCAAAATGATTAAACTTGAACTTGAAATTAATGAAGTAAACATGATTCTTGCAGTGTTGGGTAAGCATCCTTTCGAGGAAGTTGCCAGCCTAGTTGTTAAAATTAAACAACAAGGTGACCCACAAGCCGAAGCAATTGTTGCCGCACAAGCAACAGCTGCAGCTGAACTACCAGCTGCATAAAGTATCCACCTTAGGATCCGTCGTAGTCTACGGTTATAGGCGTCCGTGCAATTGAACTGACATACGTAATTGTCGCTGGATAAAGTAACCAGCATTTTAATATGGCTCTCTTCATTTCGCCTTCGGGGATTTGCTTGAGAGTTTTTCTAACTCGCTTAATAGGAGAAAACAATGTTGAATAACATTAACACAGCCATCGATTCCTTCCAAGGAATCAAAACTAAATTCGTTGAGACCTGCGTCAAAAACGAAGAACTCAAAAAACCCCTCAATACTTTTATTGCTGCGCAATCTTCCTTTGCGAAGAATGTGGCAAAATCGTATAATGACTTCTTCACTGCCTTGGGTATGTCAGCATATACCTTCGATGCGAAGAAAGCATTCACTAAACAGTAAGGGGACGACAATGACACATCTAACATTATTTGGTCCAGGATTTAAGGACTTTGATAAATTCTTTGTCGGCTTTGAAGATCACGCAAAACAGTTACAGTCTTTGCACGCTGATCTAACTAAAAACATTCCAAACTACCCACCATATAATATTCGTAAGAATAGTGAGAACTCATACACAATCGAAATCGCAGTTGCTGGTTTTGGTGAGTCTGAGATTGATGTTGAGATTGATGGCGGTAAGTTGATTGTTAAGGGTAATGTTGATGCAGCTACTGAAGCACTAGAAGACAACTTCTTGTTCAAAGGTATTGCTACACGTGCATTTACTCGTGCATTTGCTATTGATGATCATATTGAAGTCAAGAACGCAGAACTATTCAATGGTATGCTTAAGATCGCTTTGGAGCGTTTGATTCCAGAAGAACAAAAGCCAAAGAAAGTTAAAGTAAAGACTGCAGGTAAAAAAGAATTCTTACGCGAGGACTCTTATGACAAAGCTGCTGAAACACTTTAAGAATATCATTATTGGTATTGCTGACGGAATCCAAACATTCAGAACTTACAAAGCAGGTAAAGTCAAATGAGCAATTCTGTAACATTAAAAAATCTTGAGAGTGCATTGGCTGGCGAGTCAATGGCTCATATCAAGTATCGCTACTTTGCCAAGATTGCTCGTGAAGAAGGTTTCGAAGATGTTGCAAAACACTTTGAGCATACTGCTGATCAAGAAATCAAACACGCATGGGGACATCTTGAGTTGCTAATCGGCAAGCCATCCACTAAGGAATGTTTGCAGAAAGCAATTGATGGAGAGACTTATGAGTTTACAGAAATGTATCCACAGTTTGAAGCAATTGCTATAAAAGAAAAAGATCTGCAAGCTGAGAAAGAAATGCGTGGTCAGATTCAAGAATCATTTGAACACGCAGAAGCATTTAAGGCTGTGTTGGCTAAAGCTGAAAAGCGTTTTGCTGCTTTGAAGAAAGTAGAAGAGCGCCATGCTAATGCTTACAAACAGGTCATGGGGAGTTTATAATGGATTACGTATGTATAGTTTGCGGACACGTACATGATGAGGAAACAGAAGGTAAGTGGGAAGATCTTCCTGCTGACTTTGAATGCCCAGAATGTGGTGTTGGCAAAGATGATTATGTAGAAATGTAATTAGTCGTGACAAGTAGGGGGACTTTCGGGTTCCCCTAAATACTTGTTATGATGAAAGCAAAACTATCACCAAACCTAATATCCTTCTTTCTGGTTCGCAGAGGGAATTGGATGCTCAAAGTATCGGTGTATAAGAATAAACAGATTCTAGTTTTTATGCAACACGTATATGACATGGATAAAATTATTATGCAATATTTCCATGATCAAAACCAAGCAGCAGATTTTATTGAATATATGATAGAGGAATAACATGATTAAAGTTTTTAAACTATTGAATGGTGAAGAGATTATCGCCAAGACTGAAGTAAATGGACTTGGATATACATTATCTGATCCCGCTGCAATTGTAATTCAGCAAACAGAAAAGGGTGTTGGCGTTGGACTTGCTCCATATATGCCATATGCCGAAAGCGATATTACTTTATACGCTTCTTCTATTACAACTGAAGGTACTCCCTCAAAGAATATGGCGAACGAATATAACCGAATCTTCGGATCGGGTATCGAGGTTGTTCCTGCCAGTGCTTTAAGCGGACTTCAAATCGTCTCCTAGGACGTGCCAGGACGACCGTAGGGACGTTTTTCGGCTTCAAACAGGGGTTTACCCACCCCTACCTCCCCAACGGCTCTACAGCCCTCTCTCGGGGTCTAAATACTAATAAAAAAGTATTAAAAATCAATGACTTAGGATAACCCTACAAACTGTAGGGTTTTTCAACATTTCGCTTTACTTTAATGCAATCTTGGAGTATAATAGTTGTATAAATGATGAAAAAAGGAAATGATTATGTATAAGTCTAAGTCTGAGTTGCGTATTGAAACCGAACAAGCCATCAAGAAATTCTTGAAGCAAGGTGGTTCTATTGAGGTTGTAAAATCCCGCAAAGGACCAAAGATGGTTATGCGTTCCAAAGTTACCAAACAAGCATCCACTGGTACTTCTGGTTTCGCTGTTGGTTTTCCACGTAAGTCGTTCGTTTAATTTTAGGAGATCATAAATGTCTGAATTCAAATCTTGGGAAGAGATGTCTGTGTTGGAACAAATGCAGTGCCAATACTGGGATATGTATAAAGATGCGTATGGTAGTCGCCCTCGTGGTATCGACACCACTGAGTGGACCGAGGAACAATTCATGGCAGAATTTGAAACCCTTGGTAAAGTTATTGAGCGTGAAGAGATCGCTCGCAAGGAATCTGAAGCCCAAGCATCAATCCGCTTTGAGGCGCAGATCCAGTCTATGATATCTTCTGGCGCAAAGAATCGTGAAGCAGCACTCGCTTGGATTCACGAAGCCGAAGGTAGCAATGGTGATGACGAATATCTTTGCTTCTTGCTCGGTCTTCCTTATGGTTACTTCAGGAAAGCAGCATGAGAGTTTTCCAAGAGACCACCAACTGGAAGGAACATAATGTTCCAAACCATATCTACTATACCAGTGATAGCAAAAGCAAAATCTATGCATTCTATAACACGGTAACAGGTCAGGTTAAGAAATTCAAAAACCCAATTCGCTGGGACATGCGGTATAGAACTTTTAAGGAATTGAAACACAAATGAATATTAATGCACTCTTTAATGACCTCGCTGCCAACCCATCACGCAATTATAAGTTAGAGAAACTGCGTGAACACCAAGGGCATGAAACCCTCCGTGAAGTAATTCGTTTGGCTCTTTGCCCATTTACTCAGTTCTATCAGCGCAAGATTCCTACATATAAATGCGATGGTACTAATGCGAACATTGAATCAATCTTGCCAGCGTTGTATGACTTATCTTCTAGACAAGTTACAGGTAATGCAGCGATTGAATATCTGCGAATGTTATTGTCTTCACTTAATGAAGATGACGCAAAGGTTCTTGAGCGTATCATTGATAAGAGTTTAGATTGTGGGGTTCAAGTATCAACTGCCAACGATGTATGGCCAGGATTGATTACCGAATATCCATGTATGTTGTGTAGCCCATTCGAACAAAAGCTGGTTGATAAAATTAATTTCCCTGCTTATGCTCAGATGAAGATGGACGGTATGCGTTTCAATGCGATCGTTCGTGATGGTAAATGTGAATTTAGGAGCAGAAATGGAAAAGAAATCCTCTTATTGGGTAACCTCGAGCAAGAATTTATTGCTCTTGCTGGGTCTATCGATTGCGTGTTTGATGGAGAACTTCTGGTTATGCTTGACGGTGATTATCAGTTTGCTGATCGCCAGACTGGCAATGGAATCTTAAACAAAGCAAACAAAGGGACTATCTCAGCCAAAGAAGCAGCAATGGTTCACGCTACTGTTTGGGATTTGATTCCTTATGTTCAATTCGTTGACGGATATTGTGGAACTCCATACTCAAAACGATACTCAACTCTTGAAGCAATTGTTTCAAAACAAAAGCCAGAGGGTAAAAGGATTTGGAATGTTACTTCAACTATCGTTCAAACGCTAGAAGAAGCCCAAGAGATTTTCCAAGGATATCTTGCAGAAGGTTACGAAGGTATCATTCTTAAAGATGGTAATGGTGTTTGGGAAGATAAGCGTGCAAAACATCAGATTAAATTCAAAGGTGAACTTGAGTGTGACCTGAAGATCGTTGCAATTGAAGAAGGTACTGGTAAATATGCAGGTATGCTTGGTGCAATTGTTTGTGAATCTTCTGATGGTAAGATTAAGGTAAACGTGGGTTCTGGTTTCAATGATGCGCATCGCAAGAATCTAGGGAAAGAAATACTTGACAAAATTGTGGCAATCAAGTATAATAGTCGTATAAAGAATAAGTTGGGAGACGAAAGTTTATTCCTTCCAATCTTTGTTGAAATTCGTGATGATAAAGATATCGCAGATAGTTCAAAGGATATAAAATGAAAGTAGCAATCAATCGTTGTTTTGGTGGGTTCGGTATTTCGAATGAAGCATTCGAGAAATTACTGGACCGTAAAGGTATTGCATTTGATAAAGTCGAAGCTGAGGAAGGTCGTGCTTTTGTGGGTGCGACTTATTATGAGGCAGGTTACTCTGGTAATGATGACTACTACCTAAGTGATTACAGTATGACTGAGGATCGCGCAGATCTAGATTTGATCGCAGTTATTGAAGAACTGGGTGATAAAGCAAACTCTTTTGCAGCAGATATTCGTATTGTTGAGATTCCTGACGATGTCAAATGGCACATTCATGAGTACGATGGACTTGAACATGTAGCAGAAGATCATAGGACTTGGGATTGATGGCTGACATAATTATACTAAGTGGTTCAAAGGTAAATGAAGATACTATGCCTCAGATCCAACGATCTCTTGGTCCGTATCGCATTGCTTCTGAGTTAAAGAAACATGGATATAGCGCAGTTGTTATTGACTATTGTCAATACATGACAGCAGAAGAAATTAATAATGCTTTATCTAAACATTTAACTAAAAATACCTTATGGGTAGGATATTCATCAACATTTTTCTTCTTAACTAAACCAGATGGTGTTTTTTCAAAAATTGAAAAGATGTATCAAACCAATTCATATGAAAAAATGCAAAGCATTTATGCTTATGTTAAAGAGAACAGTTCAGCTAAACTTGTTTTTGGTGGAGCGTATGCATTAATCTCTCATGCTGATCATAAAATTGATTACTACCTAGCAGGATATGCTGATGTTACTTGTGTAGATTTAACAAATTTTTTGGCTGGAAAAACTAAACAAATCCAATACCCAATACCAATTGAAACTGATGATGGCGGCAAATCTATTTTAATAGATGCGTCGAAATACCCAGAGCCTCAAATGGATACACTTCAAACATTCTATCATGATAAAGATTTTTGTTTACTTCCAGGTGAAGGTATTCCTTTAGAATTTGCAAGAGGATGTATTTTTAAATGTAAGTTTTGTTCATACCCATTGCTAGGTAAAAAGAAAGGCACTTATATTAGGGATATGGAAGAAGTTCGTGATGAACTTCTTAGACTTTGGGAAACCAATGGCACAGATTCTTTTTATATTACTGATGACACGTTTAATGATGATAATGATAAAATGGAAGAGTTTCACAAACTGTTTACTTCATTACCATTCAAACCGAAGTTTGCTTGTTTCTTAAGATTAGATTTAATTGATAGGTTCCCTCATCAAGCAGATCTTCTTCTTGAAGCTGGATTGGTTGGCAACTTTTTTGGTATTGAATCATTTAATCATAAAAGTGCAAAAGCAATTGGTAAAGGATTGCATCCAGATAGAATTAAAGAAAGATTGAAATGGGTTCGTGAAAAGTGGAAGGGTAAAGTTAATACTGGTGTTGGCTTAATTATTGGATTGCCATATGATGATGACAAATATTTCCAAGAACTTTGGGATTATATTCATAGTGGTGATTACCCAGTTCAACATACATCATTTAATGCTTTACACATAACAGATAAAACAAAAGGGGTTAATCTTTATGGATCTGAGTTTGCTATGAATCCTGAAATTTATGGTTATGCTTTTGATGATAACGGACATTGGTATCATAAGGAACAAGGCTTGGATTTTAATATGTGCAGGAATATTGCTTATAATTTTGGCAATAGCATGTCAGACAAAACATTAGTTCCAGACTTTCAAGTAATAACATATTTAAATCTTGGTATACCTATGCAAGATATTGTTACTTTGACTGAGAATCAGATACGGTCAAAATACAATATTGCTGAGATGAATAATGATAAATTGACCATGTATAAACAAATGATTGGAGCAATATAATGAGACGTGAACTTGATGAAGCACTCTGCGCAAAGTATCCGCTGATCTTCAAAGATCGTAATGCAGATATGCGCACCACTGCCATGTGTTGGGGACTTGAGTGTGGTGATGGGTGGTATAACATCATCGATGTTCTGTGTGGTCTATTGACTTCTGACTATCGTCAAGCGCAAAGTCGTTACGAATCTATCAAAGATTTAGTTGATCAACCACGCTGGGAAGGTAGTAAAGATATTGTCACCCAAGAAAAAATTGATGAAGCCAAAGCCAAACTAGATGAAGAAACTCTAAAGGTTCCAGTTGCGGTTCAGGTTAAAGAGAAGTTCGGTGGACTTCGATTCTATGTTCAGGCTGCAACTGATAAACACTATCAGTATATCTCTTTTGCTGAGAGTATGAGTTATCGTACTTGTGAGGAGTGTGGTGCTCCAGGTAAAACATATACCGATGGATGGCACACAACTCTTTGTGATATCCATGCAGCAATGGCTGGTAAGGAAGAAGAATATCAGTATGAGGAGAATGAATAATGTTTTACGGTAAAGATACTATTGAAAAGAACTTTGATGTTCTCCTACAGAAATTAGAACAACAAGAATTGTTTTTGTTTGAACCAATGCCATCTTATAAAGAAGGCGACCGATGGACTGACGAATTTCGTATTCGTGATGGTCATACTAAACTTGCTGATGGTTCTTGGGTTACTATTCATAAAGTAACTACTTGGGTTCAAAAGATGAAACAAGATACTATTGAAGTATATGACAATTATCAAGATGCTCTAAGAAAGAATCGATTATTGGTTCAGAAAAATCGTGAAATGGAATATGGACTGCGAGTTGCTGGTAAAGCATTGAAGAACTCGTTGGAATTAACTAAGGAGATGATCGATGAGTGATAAAGTATGGGTAATGGTTGATGCCATTTATACGTATCGGATGAGGTATTGTGTTGAAGCACCAAAAGATCATCCTGAGTATGCGCTTGATGATGTAACAATGGAAACTGCTAAAGAATTTTCTCAGTTGGGTCTTGGTGAAACTATTACAAGTCATCGTGTGGTTTCAACAATGGAAGCATTAGATATGTGTGATGTTGATAATGATTATTGTAAATCTTGGACTGATGAGCAGAAGATGAATGCTTTCTTTACAAGAGAAGGTGACAAGAGGGAATTTTAATGTTTATATTTGACGTAGAAACTCTAGGTGTTGAATCAAATGCAGTTATCCTTTCAGCTGCATTGATTCATTTCGATCCAGAGAAGCGTCCAACATATCAAGACCTGCTAGACAATGCATGTTTTGTTAAGTTGAATGCAAAGGATCAGGCGAAACGTCTTGGGAGAACTGTGGATGTTGGAACACTTGAGTGGTGGTCTAATCAACATGAATATACTCGTAGCGTATCGTTTGATTCACAACCAACTGATATGTATGCAGAAGATGCAATCAAAGAGTTGCATAACTATATGAACAAGTTCATTAATGCAAATGGACAGACTATGTGGGCTCGAGGTTCTCTTGATCAAATGGCAATTGACTCACTTGCTAAAAAACTTGACATGCAACCAATTACAGGGTATAATATGTGGAGGGACGTTAGAACTGCTGTTGATTTAATGAGTGGCGGAACTAATGGTTATTGTGATGTAAACCATCCTCTATTTGAACGAGCGCAAGTTATTAAACACCACCCTGTTCATGATTGTGCTCTTGATGCTATGATGTTAATGTATGGGAAAAACTAATGTTAGAATGTTTAATCGCAGGGGATTCAATAGCAGTTGGAATTGCCAACGTAAGAAAAGAATGCGTTTCGTACTCTAAAGGTGGAATTAATTCTTACCAATGGCTCAATAAAAATATTCAGAATACGCCACTTCAAGCACGTCATGTTATTATCTCGCTTGGTTCAAATGACCACAAGTATATTAAAACAGAACAAGAACTAAGAACTATTCGTCAACTTACAAATGCCCAAAGAGTTTATTGGGTAATGCCAAGCAATAAGTTTCCAAATGCACAGTCAGCAGTTTGGCATGTTGCCAATGAACATAATGATATAATCCTTAATACTGAAAGATATCAAACAGATGGTGTGCATCCATCATGGGCAGGGTATAAAGAATTAGCTGAGAAAACAAAATAATGGAATTTTATACTTCGGTTCACCCGATTGGAGATCGAATCTTCATTCGTGGTGTTGAGAATGGTAAGCGTTACCAACGCAAACTAGATTTCTCTCCTACTCTTTATGTAACTTCAAAGAAACCCTCCAAGTGGAAGACACTGGAGGGATCATTCGTTGATGAAGTGAATCCTGGATCTATCAAAGATACCAGAGAATTCATTAAACGATATGATGGTGTTCAGGGATTTGATGTTTACGGTAACTCAAACTATGCGTATCAATACATCAGCGATAACTATTCACATGATGTTAATTGGGATATGGAACAGATTAAGGTATTCACCATTGACATTGAAACTTCAACTGAGAATGGTTTCCCTGATATCAAATCTGCCAATGAAGAGATTCTGTTAATCACTGTCAAAGAACTATCAACTAAACGTATTATTACTTTCGGCAGTAAGACTTATGTCAATCCTCGTGAAGATGTAATCTATGTTAATTGTAAAGATGAACAAGCACTTCTTACTCAATTCCTAGAGTTTTGGTCTAAGAGTCATCCTGATGTTATCACTGGTTGGAATACTGACTTCTTCGATATGCCATATCTTATTCGTAGGATTGAGCGTGAACTTGGCGATGGTGAATCTAATAAACTAAGCCCATGGGGTTATGTGAATGAGCGCAAGACGTTCATCAAAGGTAATGAAGAGATTCACTACGATATCGTTGGTATCGCTCAACTAGATTATCTTGAACTTTATAAGAAATATACATATTCTAAACAGGAATCATATCGCCTTGATTATATCGCTGACCAAGAACTTGGTGACAAGAAGAAAGTCAATCCAGGTGATTCTTTCAAAGATTTCTATACCAATCACTGGCAAGAATTCGTTGACTATAACATACATGACGTAGAGTTGGTTGACAAGTTAGAAGATAAGATGCGTCTGATTGAGTTGCATTTGACTATGGCTTACAATGCGAAAATTAATTTCGAAGATGTTTATTCTCAGGTTCGTATGTGGGATACGATTATCTATAATCACTTGCGTAAAAAAGGTATCGTTGTTCCAGCAAAGTCTTACTCTGGTAAAGATTCTCAGTTCGAAGGTGCTTATGTTAAAGATCCTATCATTGGTCTACATAAATGGATGGCATCCTTTGACTTGAACTCATTGTACCCTCACTTGATCATGCAGTATAACATTAGTCCTGAGACTTTGACATCTGAAAAGATTAGTGTCACTGTTGACAAACTACTCAATCAAGAGATTGATACTACATATGTTAAGCAACGAGATCTTGCGCTAACTGCCAACGGCTGGACTTATACCAAAGAGTTCAAAGGGTTTATGCCTGAGTTGATGGAACAGATGTATAAGAATCGTTCTAAGTTTAAGAAACAGATGCTTGTTATTCAGCAAGAGTATGAGAAAGATAAGTCCAAGAAACACTTGTTGAAAGATATCTCTCGTCTTAATAATCTGCAGATGGCAATGAAGATTGCTCTTAACTCTGCTTATGGTGCGATGGGTAATCAGTATTTCCGATACTTTGATATCCGTATGGCTGAGGGTATTACTACGTCAGGTCAGTTGTCTATTCGTTGGATGGCAAACAAGTTAAATGCATTTATGAATAAAACTCTCAAGACTGAGGGTAAGGATTACGTTGTTGCGATTGATACTGACTCAATTTATCTTACTCTTGAAACTCTAGTTGAGAAGATGTGTGAAGGTAAAACTGACGAACAGAAGATTAGGTTTATGGACAAGATCTGTGAAGATGTTTTTCAACCATTCATTGATAGTGGGTATCAAGAACTGGCTGATTATATGAATGCGTATAGTCAGAAGATGCAGATGAAGCGTGAGGTTCTGGCTGACAAAGGTATCTGGACTGCTAAGAAACGATACATTCTTAATGTTCATAACTCAGAAGGTGTTCAGTATGAGAAACCAAAGATTAAAGTTATGGGTCTTGAGATGGTCAAGTCTTCTACACCAGCGGTCATTCGTGACAAGTTGCGAGATTCAATTGAGGTTATTCTTAGAGGTAATCAAGCCGATCTTCAGAACTATATCATGGAATTCCGTAAAGAGTTTGATAAACTTCCCGTTGAAGAGATTGCGTTTCCTCGTGGCGTGAATGGTATGAAACAGTACGCTGGTTCACCTATCTATTCTAAGGGTACACCAATTCATGTTCGTGGTGCGTTGTTGTTTAATCACTACACTAAGAAGATGGGACTTGATAAAAAGTATCAACCAATTCGGGATGGTGATAAGATTAGATTTGTCTATGTTCGTAAACCTAATAAATTCCAAGAAGATGTTATTGCGTTTAGTCAAGAGTTGCCACCAGAGTTTGAATTGCACTCCTACATAGATTATGACAAGATGTTTGAAAAAGTATTTACTGATGCTCTTCAAATTATTATTGGTTCGCTTGGTTGGTCTACTTCCGAGCAAAGTTCATTGGAGGATTTCTTTGGCTAATATCCGTATCATTAAAACTGGAATCAATGTTTCAAAGATAGTGAAACAATTGAAAGAACACCCAACTGATTGGGGTTCACAAAAGAATATAGAGAATGTAGGTTCTTTAATTGATAGAGGGTTTGCTGATTTACCAGTAGATGCATTACAATTAGTTATGGGTAGTGTACAAAAAGCAGAAGACTTTGTTGGGGATAGTGAGATGTGTATTCCAACTCCTGCCATAAATCATCATACTGAAGTTGTAAGTTTTATGAAACGTAATTTCAAGAAGTTCAGTCGTTGTGGATTCCTTTCTCTTCCAATTGGAGGTCATGTTGGGTTGCACATTGATGAAGGAACTTACTATCTTACACGAGATCGTTATCATCTATCCATTTTAGGAAGATATAGATATTTTGTAGGCGATGAGTATGTAGATGTTGAACCTGGAACATTACTTTGGTTCAACAATAAGTTAAAGCACGGAACTGAGAACACTGGCGATTGCACAAGGATTACATTTGTCTTTGATGTTCCACATTCGAAAAATAATCCATGATACATTTAAATTTCCCTTCAAATTCTCCAATGCTACCTGCGTTTGATATTGCTCTACATAATAGTTCTATTGATATAGAAAATTGTCAACAATTAGTAAAAGTAGTTCTTAAAGAACAACCGAATATTATTGCAATTAAGTCTAGTAATCCTAACGATGATCCTAACTGGATAACAGGTAAACTATGGTCATATAACTTTTTAGATTTTGATTATCCATGTGTGCGTTATCTAGAGAAGTTTATATATCAAAAATACTTAGAGTATGCATTATTTTGTAGTATTGATTCATCTAAACCAGTATATGTTCAATGTTGGGTTAATATCATTAACAATGATGGAAGAAATATTACACGACACCATCACGCTAATGCGCATGGGGAAGCCCCAGCAGAGTATTCTTATATCTCAGGGAATATAGCCTTACAGACAGAAAACACAAGCACATTTTTTGCACATCCTATATCGCAAACTAATATATACCGAGGTATTCCAAATATAAATGGTGAGTTGATTTTATTCCCATCATTTATGGTTCATTGGACGTCAAAAAATTTATCAGATATGCCAAGGATAACAATTTCATTTGATATTATAACAGAAGAAGTTTATAATATGGTAGAAAACACTAATTACAGATTACTTACGAAAGGGAATATATGAAAGTTTTGAAATTTTACGCTGAGTGGTGCGGTCCATGTAAAGGACTTAGCATGGTTATTAAAGGTGCTGGTGATAAAATTAAAATTCCAATTGAAGAACTGGATATTGATAATGAGATGATGACATCAATTGAGTATGGTGTTCGTTCTGTCCCTACTATGATTCTTATCGATGAACATGGAACTGAAGTGAAACGACACGTTGGTACATTAAATGAAGAGCAATTACTCACTTTCCTAAAGGTATAATATGGCAAGCATCCTAGACAAAATTAAAAAGAATTCTACAATCAAAGACTCTGCGATTCTTTCTGAATCAAAGTTCTTTAAGAAGAAGGATATGATTCCAACTTCTGTTCCAATCATCAATGTGGCTTTGTCTGGTCGTCTTGATGGTGGATTGACTCCAGGTATCACTATGTGGGCTGGTCCATCGAAACACTTTAAAACTGCTTTCAGTTTACTGATGGCAAAATCTTATCTTGACAAATATCCAGATGCTGCTTTACTTTTTTACGATTCTGAGTTCGGTACTCCTCAGTCTTACTTTGATACTTTCGGGATTGACACATCCAGAGTTGTTCATACTCCACTTACCGATGTAGAACAATTGAAGTTTGACATCATGCAACAACTATCTGAGGTTGAGCGTGGTGATCACCTAATTATTGTTATTGACTCAATTGGTAATCTGGCTTCTAAGAAAGAAGTTGATGATGCCATGGAAGGTAAGTCTGTTGGTGATATGACTCGAGCAAAACAATTAAAGAGTTTGTTCCGTATGGTTACACCACATCTTAACTTGAAAGATATTCCGCTGGTTGTTGTTAATCACACCTACATGGAAATTGGTATGTTCCCCAAAGCAATCGTTGGTGGTGGCACTGGTGCAATGTATTCTGCAGATAACGTATACATTCTTGGTCGTCAGCAAGAGAAAGAAGGAACAGAGATTGTAGGTTACAACTTTATTATCAACGTAGAGAAGAGTCGTTATGTCAAAGAAAAATCCAAAATCCCTGTTAGTGTATCTTTTGATGGTGGTCTATCTAAGTGGTCTGGTCTACTTGACGTGGCACTTGAGTCAGGACATGTCATCAAGCCATCGAATGGTTGGTACCAAAAAGTAAACAAAGAAACTGGTGAGATTGAAGACAAGAAACATCGTATTAAAGATACGGACTCCAAAGAGTTTTGGTTGTCAATTCTTACAAGCAAGTCTTTCTACGATTTTATCAAGAACAAATATTCAATTGGTCAAGGTGAAGTAATGATGCGTGATGATCTTGATGAAGCACTTGAGGCTCTAGAATTCGATGAGTGAACATCTTGCGAAACCTCCATTCGTTGTAGTTGAGAATCGCAAAACAGGAGTTGACGCAATAAAGTTGACTTCTGGACCGTATTCAGGTATAATTTATACTTACGGTAAAGTGAAGTTTGATGAACAAGATGATGGTACTTGCAAACTTTGCTTTGAGTATGACGTCATAGAAAATGAACAAGAGTATGTTGCTGAAGAGTTTGAACACTACATCGGCGACTTGCTTCAGTTTATTATGATGGACCAACTACAGAAAAACAATATTACTTACACTGGCGGAACTGAATGAGAATTGAAACAAAGATTTTAAGTAATCTTGTATATGATGAACAGTATTGTCGTAAAGTAATTCCCTTTATTAGAACTGATTATTTCTCTGAACGAAAAGAAGCAATCCTTTCTAAGATTATTGTGGAGTTCTTTACGAAGTATAACAAACCATTAACAAAAGAGATCCTATCAATTGAGGTAGGAAACCGAACTGATATCAACGACAAAGAACTTGCTGAGATTAATAGTTATGTAGATACAATGACTCACGAAGAAGTTAATGAGTCATGGATGTTGGAACAAACAGAAAAGTTCTGTAAAGATAAGGCAGTCTATAATGCAATTCTACACTCGATCCGAATCATTGATGGCGGAGATAAAGTTAACACCAAGGATTCCATTCCTTCTATCCTTTCTGATGCTCTTGCCATCTCTTTCGATAATCACGTTGGCCACGATTACATCGAAGACAGCGATGCACGTTATGACTACTATCACCGAGTTGAAGAAAAGGTTCCATTCGATCTAGACATGTTTAACAAAATCACCAAAGGTGGTTTGTCCAAGAAAACTCTTAACATTGTTTTGGCTGGTACTGGTGTTGGTAAGTCTTTGTTTATGTGTCACGTTGCAGCTGGAGTATTGACTCAGGGTAAGAACGTGCTTTACATTACTATGGAAATGGCTGAGGAACGTATCGCTGAACGTATCGATGCGAACTTGTTGAACCTTACCATGGATGAGTTGAAAGTTATTGATAAAGATATCTTTGATAATCGTATCAAGAAGATCTCTAGTAAGACGCAAGGTAAGTTAATCGTTAAAGAATACCCAACTGCTGGCGCACATGCTGGTCACTTTAGAGCATTGCTTGAAGAGTTGAAGTTGAAGCGTGAGTTTCTTCCTGATATTATCTTCATTGACTATCTGAATATTTGCGCAAGTCAGCGAATGAAGCAAGGTGGAAGTATTAACTCTTATACATATATTAAGTCCATCGCTGAAGAGTTGCGTGGTTTGGCAGTAGAATATAATGTTCCGATTGTTTCAGCCACACAAACTACTCGAAGTGGATTTACAAATAGCGATCCAGGTTTGGAAGATACTTCTGAATCATTTGGATTACCTGCCACTGCTGACTTAATGTTTGCGTTAGTTTCAAATGAAGAACTTGAACAGTTGAATCAAATTATTGTAAAGCAATTGAAGAATCGTTATAATGATCCTAGTTTTTATAAGAGATTTGTTATTGGTGTTGATAGAGCAAAGATGAAGTTATATGATGTTGAAGCGTCTGCTCAAGTAGGTTTATCTGATTCTGGTCAAGTTCAAGATGATGTACCTATGTTTGATAAGAGCGAATTTGGTAAACGACAAAAAGCAGAAGCATTCAGTGGGTTTAAGTTTTAGGAGAATAATATGGTAAAAGTAATTGTAGCTGAAAAGAAAATTGATTGCTCACATTTGTTGGGTAAATTTGTTGATGAATCACATTATGATATTCTTGTTGAAGAAGATTGTGATGTTTACGCACCACCAAACTGCGACCTAGCAACTCAAGCTGAGTGTAATGTTCCAAAAGATTGCGGGACTTGTGCCACAGGCGCAGACGAACACCGAATTGTATTTAAATTCCGTAAAAACTATTTTAGTAAAGAACAACAAGATGCAGCATACGCTGGACTTAGAGAAGCAGCTATTCGCACAGAGAATCGTGGACTTGCTTCTGGTATCAAAGATGGCATTGTTGCCACTTCAGAAGGTCGTGAGTGGGTTACCAACTACCAACAAGAAATGATGGAGCAGTTGATCAAGAATCGTAACTCATCTCTTGACAACGAAGACGTCATTGAAACTATCCGTGGAAAGTATCCACGTGAAGTAGATAAGAAAATGGCTGGTGGTAGCGGTAAGAATAACGTATGGGTCATCTCACGTTTCCGTGGTAAGTTTGATTTCGAAGCATGGTTGGATTCTATCAAACCAATGAATCGTCAAGAACGAGCAACTGCCACTGAAGAAGTATTGAAGATGGTAAGTACCACTACCTATGGCACTGCAGTTAATTCTGGTATTGCTGGTTGGTTCGATCGTTATCCACGCATTCCTTATGGTCGTGCTACTTCTTATACACGTGATAATCCAGAGAAGTTTGCTATGGCATATCCATTCTTACAAAATCTTGCCAAAGGTTTTAAAGATCTCCTGCCATGGCGTTATAATAATCAAATGCAAGCTGCAGAGAAACTAGACCCACGTTTCTTGGTTCCTGGAACTCCATTCACAACTATCACTGTGAACAAAACATTCCGAACTGCAGCCCACTATGACGCTGGTGATTTAAATACTGGTCTATCTAATCTATTGACTTTGTCAAATGACGGTAATTATACTGGCGGATATTTGATTGCTCCAGAATATCGTGTTGCGGTAAACGTAAGACCTGGAGATTTGTTATTGATTAACAACCATGAAGTTATGCATGGTAATACTGAAATCAAATGTGCTGAAGGTTCTGAGCGTGTATCATTGGTATGTTATTTCCGTGAGAAGATGCTAGAACTTGGGTCACATGAATATGAAGACACTCGCTATAACTTTGTTGAATCGCGTAGACTAAACAAAGAACATCCACTTTGGAAACCCCTGTGGAATGGTGTATCTGAATCTATGTGGGACAGCCAAGAATGGTATGACTATTGTGAAGACAAACTTGGTCGCGAAGAGTTAATGAAGTATCACCCAGAAGCCAATGCTTCTTCACTAGAAAGTTTCTTCTGATGTGTTCAGTCATTGGTGCTTTGATTCAGAATCCTACTTCAAAAGATTTTGAAACTATCCGTAAGGTATTCCTTGAGTCTAAGATTCGAGGAATGCACGCAACAGGTATGTCTGTCATTTATAATGGTAAGGTTCTAACATTCAAAGAGCCAGTTCCTGCTGATAGATTTGTGCATTTAGATGATTTAGAGGAGATGGTTAATGATGACGGTAATCTTTACCTTATTGGTCACTGTAGATATTCTACTAGCGATTTATTGTATAACCAGCCGATAGCAAATGAAGAACACTCTATTGTTCACAATGGGGTTATTACTCAAGAACTAGCAGAGAACTGGGATAAGTTATTCAACTACAAATGTGAAACAAAGAATGATTCTGAATTAGTATTACATTCTGATTCACCTCTTGAAGAATATACTGATGCATCAATGGCTGTTTGTGAACTAACTGTGGATAAGAAACTTCTTGCATATCGTAACGGTAAGCGTCCATTATACTTGACTTCTTTAGTGAATGGCGTTATAATTACTTCTACTGCGGATATTCCTAAACGTGCAGGTATTAAAATGCCAGCAGTTGAGATTCCAATGAATACATATATTACATTTGATGAACGTATGACAATGAATGTTCAAGTTGTTCAAACAACAAAAACTGATTTACAAAAGGTAGATTATGAATCTCAAACCATATCCAACTGATAAATTTACTTACGGAATGGAAATAGAGTGGGGTGATATTCCTCGCTCTTTTTCAATTCCAGAACATCTCGGCACTTGGGAATTCTCAGAACGAGATATTATTAATCTAAGAGAGCCATATCAATATGTCTGCGCTGACCCACTTGGTATCGATCCTCCATTCGGTGGTGAGATCAACACGAAACCGACTAGAACTTGGGAAGAACAAGTTGATCGGTATTTTGAACTTCAAAAACTATTCACAGATAATGGTACTCCACCTACAATTGGTGCTACTGCTCATACACACATTCATTGTCGTGTGCCTAATCTACGTGATGATATCGATGCACTGAAGCGTCTAACCAAATACATTAAAGAAAACCAACACGATACTGTAGAGAACGTATATGGTTACTTTGAGCACAATCAAATGAAAGGTGCCAAAGGCGCAAAGATGTATTTGAAGTTTGATGGTGGTCGTACTCTTCCAGATTATATGGCAGATAACATCATCAATCTAGCAACAGACTTTCCTTCATTCATTAAGATGCACGCTGCAGGTAAAGATGGAGTGTCAATGGGTCGCCCATTCCGATACGCTATTAATATGTACGCATTGAAACATATCGATACTGTAGAGTTTAGATTGTTTCGTGGAACAATGGATCGTACTCAATTAGAATCTTGCTTTAGATTTGTTCAAGACTTCCTCGATGCTGCGCTGAACGATGGTCAAAGTGTTCTTGAACTAATCTCAAATAACAATTATACTTTCCCTCCAATGATTTGGGAGTTGAATCAGTTTATTGGCTGGGAGAAAACTAAACATCCAGAAGATCGTGGAGAAAAGGTAAGAACTTATGTTGAAGTTGTCTAAGTGTTCCCGTGCTGAATTTATCTCAAGTATAGATCAGACGAATCCACTTGATAACTTTGCCAGAACATTTGTTGCCAAAGCAGATATGCAAGACCAATGGGATTATTGTATTGGTGTATATGATGGTAATGATTTAACTGCTGCAATTATTACCACAATATCAAAGACCAAACCTCATGTTGCCAACCTTCAACTCTTACACACATTTGCAAAACATAGAGGTAAAGGTTCTGCTAGAATTCTATGCGAGGATTCGTTAAAACGTGCCAGAACAAATGGGGCTACATATTATAGGGTGTCCTCTGAGAAACCTGCAGTGGGGTTTTACGAGCGTCTGGGGTTTAAGTTTTGGGGAGCCCAAAAGAGCGGATGCTCCCTATCGGTCTTTAGAATAGGGGGAGATACCTTCTTAGAGGGCGACTACGACCTCTCCGACACGACTATCAATAAAGCGGTCAACCGTAAGGGTAAAGGGGGTTGTACGACCTTCTACGACCTTGCAAACACCCAAAATAGGGTCAAAATAGACGATTTTTGAGTCAAATATCGCTTTACTTTTATTGCGAAATAGGGTATAATAGTGGTTGTAACAATTGAAAATGGAACTATATCATGAAACACACTACAAAATTTTATCTATATGCATGGTTAAAACGACAACCATATACAGTTAATATGGGAAAGAAGGTTTCGCAAAAAACTTCTTACGTTTCATCAGCATCATCACAAGAGTTCTGGAATGATTTTGGTAATGCCAAACTAGAACAGTATTGTATTTTTGAATCTGATGATGAAGCAGTTGTTAGTGCATCTGAGTGGTGGGGACTTGATTATGGTATGAAAGTTTTGGGTAAAAATAAATTCTACAACAAGGTCAACAATGCCCATCGTGGCGACCAATCGTTAGTAACAGAAGAAATCAAACAGAAGATAGTTGACTTCTATGAAGGTAAATTGAAGCCAGAAACAACTACTGATACATTCTCACTTGGTAGGAATATTATTGACAAGGTTGAGAATGGTTTTTACCCAGTCATTCAATATCCAGTATACAAACTGGTTGAATTACAACGTAACCAAGCACGGGCGATTGAACAGAATGTCACTACTGAAGACCAGATTGTTCGAGCATATAATGACTCACCAGAACAAGTGTTGCGTGATATCACTCCAGCAACATTAGTGAAACGTCCAGATGGTAGTCTTGAAATTGTTAATGGCCATACTCGAATTGGTGCTGCTTCTAGATGTCGTGGATGGAATGAGATTCCTGTTTGTATAATAGAAGAATCTGACTTTGGTGACACGAAAAAAGATATCGCTATTAATATCTTGCTCGCTGGTAGTTATGCTAATCGCCGAAGTCCAGTCATTACTAAAGAAAACACTGATGAAGACCTTATGTTCCAGATGGAAAATTATCTGGTAATTCAGGAGATGGATGCTTCTGTTGAAACTGCTCAAGAGTATATCAGAGAAGTTCTTACTGCTGAGTTTACAAAGAGCGCAGGTTCTAAAAGGGCAGCATCAGGTATTGTTACTAAGATTTTTAACAAGTACGAGAAACAGAAAAATGAAATGTCAATCACTAAGAACATGATTGTTTATAGTGATTCTGAACTGCGTGATTATTGTTATAAGAAATATGAGAAGCGTGGCATCGCTGCTGTTCACTCAACTATGAGTAGCATGGCTCACTTTGACCCACTTGGTTTTATCTTCCATCACTCAAGTCATATGAATACTCTCCCTAAGAAACTCGCTATTGTACTTCACTGTAGGACAAAAGACGAATATGTAAAAGGACAAGCTGCTGGTAAAGTTACCGCAATGCAAAGGGTCATCGATGGCTATAAACTACCTGTCGTGATTGATGTTTTACCTTCCTTTGAAGAATAATGGATTACAGACAACCACAAAATAATAGAGAAGCGTTCATCCGCTGGTACGCATGGTCATTAAAGTATGATGACTGTGACCCAGCTGTTTGGGCAACGAACTACCTCAACAAACGCTACGAGCATAATGATGAACAACGTCTTTGGCTTGCGTGGCTTTACGGTAACACTTATCAATTACCAACTGCGTGGGTATTGATGAATGAATTTCCTGATTATGAATTAGCAACAGTTGATAGAATTACGCAATGGAATACTACAAACTACAAACGACTGCGTTACCAAACTGATACAAAGTGGAACAAGGGGCATCTACCTGCCATGTTTGCTTCTTATCAACAGTTCATTGGTAACAGAACACAACGAGAAAGAATGGAAGGTTTTTATGGAGATAATGAGGAAGCAAACTTTGATAACTTGTGGGAAAGCGTTAAGTCTGGGCTGCATAAGTTTGGTCGCTATTCCACTTGGTTTTATCTTCAGCATCTTAAGCATACCGCTGGTATTCGCATCAGCCCTACTAGTCTCATGCTGGATGATTATGATGGCTCTCGCTCTCATCGTAATGGATTACTTTGCGCCCTCGGCAGACACGACGATATGGATAGAAAACTCAATGCAGGCGAGTATGCAACTCTTGAGCACGAAGCCAGATCTATTATCACCGAAACCAAAGATAGATTCCCAGATTTGGAAGCGCAAATAGATTTCTTTACAATGGAAACCTGCTTATGTTCATTCAAGAAAATCTTTAGAGCACACCATGGTCGTTACCTTGGATATTACCTAGATCGTCAGGCTGAAGAGATTATCAAAGCTGAGGGTGATGGTTGGTATGGTATTGATTGGGATGTCCTTTGGCAAGCAAGAGATGAAACTATTGACTTACGCTTGGATAACAAAAGAGGAATTGATAAAGAAAAGTTTCCTGCATTTATAAATTCAGGTAGAATAGAAAACTTGGAATGGATGTTTGATGATGAAGAACCTATGTTGATTGGATTGGAGAATTTTTAATGGCTATTACTAAAGGACAATTTGGTGGATTGACTGGTGCGATTTATGATGATATGAATAGTAGTGTAACTATTTCATCACCAATGATGGGTAGCGCAAGCACAATTACTACCAGTTCTAATATCACACCAATGCGCACTCCGACTGAAGTTATTCTAGATCGTTATCAGTTAAATGAAATCACTGTTCAGCATCGAGTTCAAGAGTTTGAACTTATGAAACTGCGTGAAAGTAATGTAGATTATGCTACTGAGATTAAACAAAATCTAGCCAAGTGGGCTTCAGAAGAAGTTACTAACAAGATGACCTTTACTAAAAAGACAGAAATAAACACAGATACCCATTCTTTCCGTGGACGTGTATGGGTCTTTAGTAAAGAAGAACTAATTAAAATGATTGAGGAAATTAGAAATGGCATTTAATGAAAACGTGGGTGTAGTTGACACCATCAAAGTAGAAAGGGTAACTAATGCTATGAAGACCAGAAAGATTATCGCAGTTGGTGGCTCACCTGGAACTGGCAAGACTACTTTGTTTCGTAAGTTTATGGAAGATAAAACTTGGCTAGAAGTTTCCCCTGCCAAGTTGGTAAATGCCAGTTACAATACCGAGAGAGATTTATACATCCTTGGTAAGTATGATGATGGCGAAGTATTCGCTGGAACTGACCGACTATCCATGGCAGTTCAACCACCTCTTCAAGAATGGGTCGCCTCCCATAATTGTAATATCCTTTTCGAGGGAGATCGGGTTTTTAACCAATCATTCCTAGAGTTCTGTATGGGTCTCCCAAATACACAATTAGAAGTGGTATTTCTAAAGGCTCCAAAAGATATCCTAGAACAACGCTATAAAGATCGTGGATCCGACCAATCTGAGCAATTCCTACGTGGAAGAGAAACTAAATATAGTAACCTGATGTCAAACTTTGATTTGATGCCATATATTACTGAGTTTGCAAACACTAACTTAGAGGAGCAGACGAAGGTACTTGCTTTTTTGGAGAAGCAATTTATTAGTTAAGCAAGCATCTTCTAGGGAATATGAATTACCTAGAGAAAGCTGATTTTGACTGGATGGACTTACTCAATTTCTATGAGCGTCCATTTAGAGCAAAACTCATTCCAGCAAAAGTATGGGTAGATCTAGATTCATATAAACACGACTCAATCGGGTTAACAAACTATGCTAGAAAATGGCGCACTAAGATAGAGTGGCGCAATGAAAAGTCCAAAGCAAAGTGGGCAACAAATTATGTAGCAATCGGTGGCGAGTATTCTCCTGATGATCGCCAAATAACCCTACAGATTTATACAAAGAAATTTAATAGTTTCCCTTTCACTGATAAATCTTGGTCATCATTTAAGATGAGATTTATTCAGACTCTTATGCATGAGATAATTCACTTCATGCAATATGACAGAAGGGGTGATGAATGGAGTAACTACGTTGTTCCATATAAGAAAGTTGGCATAGCCAAGAAAGATGAACAGAGAGCATACCTCTCTGAGTTTGATGAGATACAAGCATATGCGCATTGTGTGTATCTAGACTTTAAAATGCGCAGACCAAATGTAGATATCGACACCCTGTTGAATCGTTATAAGACAAAACGAGATTCATCTACACTCCACTATTTCTTAAAGACGTTCGACTACGATTTAAGAAACAACATAGCCACTCGTAAGATTATAGACCAGATCGGTAAATGGGATCGCAAGTATAATCGCATGACCTAAATATCCCTATGTTAATATGGGGTTATTATGGCTACAGCAAATACAATTCTTTCTGATATAAATGAAATCCAAACTGGATACTTTCTCAATGGAGAAAAGTGGTATGACAGCGATGCTAAAGCACAGTTTGAGCAAAGAAGTAAACAAGCAACTCCAGAAGAAGTAAAGGATGCTATTGCCAAAGCAAAGGTAATGGCAAGTGAGTTTGTTATATGGGCTAAGAATAATGGTTACAGATTGCCAATTAAAAATATTTGGTGGACTGCTCGACCAAATTCAATGTCGTCTGCTGTTGGTTATCCTGTTGATCAAAAGAAAAACCCAACTGATATTCTAGTTAAGTTTAGCTCTGGACCATCTGATGGGTTTCTAGGATTATCTGCTAAAGCCACCCAAGGTAAAGGAGAGATTGGATTTAAGAATCCTGGACTTGGAACTATTGACAGAAATCTAGGATTGCATCTAACTGAAGAATATAACAATCAAGTAAAGCAAGCAGTTAAGAAATACTCATTACCTGAGACTGCCACTACCCGTAAAACATACATACGAGCAAATCCAGGTATCAAAAAACAAACAGAAGAAATTGGTGTATCTATCTTGGCAGCAATGCGCGATGAATTAATGGTTCGTCTACAAAAAATGAAACAACCAGAGTTAATGAAGTACCTTTTAACTGACTGGATGGACGCTGATATAATGAAACCTCCTTACATCAAAGTTACTGGTCAGGGGAATAAAGAGCCATACCGAGCCATTGTTATGGATCCTACCGCCAATGATAAACTAAGTGCTTTGGGTAAATATGCAATTACTTTAGAAAATGTGGGTAATGAGTCTATCGGTGTTAAAGCAGGTGAAAAGAAGATTATGAAGATCCGATTTAAGTTCGAATCCGAAAAGATCGCTTCCTCTGTTAAGTTATCTGGGGAACCTTGGTAACATATTGCGTATTATAAATAACCATATAACACTACTTAATTGATGGATTAAATGAAAGATTATAGACAACTAATCAGAGAACTACCGAGTAAAACGATAGTCCTAGCCTGTTCGAAGTTTAACCCTCCGACTATCGGACATGAACTTCTAATCAAGGCAGTCAAATCTGTAGCCGAGCAAAAGAATGCCAGCTACGCCATTTATGCATCCGATTCTAGCGATGCGAAAAAGAATCCCTTAATTGTAGAAAAGAAATTGCAGTATTTGAATGCATTGTTTCCGAACACGCAGTTCAATACTTACTCTGACAACATGAGCGAAGTGGTTGCTAAATTAAAAGAAACCTATCGTAATGTTATCATTGTTACCAGCGCAGACAAAGTAGCTTCCATGAAGAAATCTCTAAAGGAAGCTACAGTCATATCAGCTATGGATAAAGATCCTGACAGCGAAGACGCTACTCGTAATTATGCAGTCAAAGGTTTATACGAAGATTTTAAAAAGAATCTACCATCAGCAATACGTGATATTGATTCTCGTAGATTAATGAATGATATTAGAATTGGTTCAGGACTTGATCCAATCAAAGAAGAAATTAAATTAGTTAAAGACGAACTACGTGAACAATATTTTCGTGGCGAAATCTTTAATGTTGGTGAGCAAGTAGAAGCCGATGGCCAACAATATGAAATTGTTAAGCGTGGTTCTAATCACCTATTATTAAAAGAATCTACTGGTAAATTAGTCAGCAAGTGGATTCAGAATGTTAAATTAGTAGAGAAAAAAGTAGAAAAGAAAAAGCTGAAGTCTTTTAAATCTACTGTTAGAAATACTGAACAGCCAGCTGGTTTGGCTCCACAAGATTTTACTTCTAGAACATTTGATGCGTTTTCAAACACTACAGTTACACCTGGAATTTAAATGAACGAATTAACAACTGCAATTAAAGTTTTGCTGGCTAATGCTACTGTAATGTATTACAAAGTGCATCAGTTCCATTGGAATATAGAGGGTATTGAGTTCACTCAGTACCACGAGTTCTTTGGCGATTTATATGCTGAAGTTTATGGATCAATCGATCCAACTGCAGAATGGCTACGCAAGTTAGATGAATATGCTCCAGTAAGTATGGATGAGTTATTCAAATATAAAACATTAAAAGAAGAATCTCAACGTGTTGAGAAACTTGAAGATATATTCGTGAGTCTTATCGCTGCAAACCAAGAAGTCTTGGACAGCCTAAATAAAGTGTTCACTATTGCTAATGCCAATAAACAGCAAGGTGTTTGTAACTTTATAGCGGATAGAATAGATACTCATCAGAAGCATGCTTGGTTCTTAAAAGCATCTGCGAAGAAAATAGGATAACCCTCAGAAGTTGAGGGGATTGCAAATATCGCTTTACTTTTATTGCAAAATAGGGTATAATAGGTTAATAGGATATAAAAAATGAAATCATTTAGCACATACTTAAAAGAGTCTGCCGAAGAAGGTACTAAACTAAAGCACATCACCCATCCTGAAGATCGTCCACTGATGCATGGCCATGATGGCTTTGAACATGCTCATGGTGCTTTGTCTCATGCGCATGAGCATATGAAGTCTGGTAAAAATAATAGCAACCTTACTACAAAGTATGATGGTTCACCTGCTGTAGTTTTCGGTTCTCATCCAAAGACTGGTAAGTTCTTTGTTGCTTCTAAATCTGCTTTCAATAAAGATCCAAAGATTAATCATACTGATGCTGATATCGATAAGAACCACGGACATGCTCCAGGTCTTGCTGCCAAATTAAAAGCTGCGTTACACCACTTACCCAAAGTTACTCCAAAAGGTAAAGTCTATCAGGGCGACATTATGCACTCTGAAGGTGATGTTAAGCACGATAAGAAAACTGGCAAAGCATCTTTTACTCCAAACACTATTACCTATACTGCTTCTGGCGATGAAGCCAAGAAAGCAGCAAAAGCAAAAGTAGGTGTTGCTGTTCATACTCAATATCACGGTAAAGATATCCACTCGATGTCTGCTCATCACGAAGTTGATCACCACGAATTCAAACAGCATCCTGATGTTCACCACCACGATGCCAGCTACGATACTAGCAAAGCGTCGCACTCTCAAGCCAATCAAGATGAGTTCCATAAGCATATGGCTGCAGCAAAAGCAGTTCATGATACTCATGGCGACAAAATGTATAACGCTGTTCACTCTGCCCATAGTGGTGAGCATGGTCATTTAGCCACTTACATTAACTCAACTGTTCGCAATAACACTACTCCAAACGTAAAAGATTTCAAAGCCCATCTTGAAACACACCACGCTAAACAAGTTGCTGGTGTTAAGACTGAAAAGTCTCAAGACGCTAAACGTGCTAAAGGCAAAGAAGAAGTTGATCACGTAGAAAAGAATAAGGCTCATTACGAAAACGTATTGACTGCACATAACCATCTTGCTGCTGCAAAGAACTCTTTGGTTAAGTCGCTAGAAAGTGGTCATAGCAATTATGAACACCATATCGAAGGTAAAGAATCTAAGCCAGAAGGTTTCGTTGTTAACCATGAACACAATGGTAAAACTGAACCTTCTAAACTTGTGAATCGTGCTGAGTTCGCAAGATCTAACTTGTTGAAGGTGCGTAAATGAAATCCTTTAAATCTTTCTTAAACGAAGAAATCTATTTCGATGATGATCTGACAGAAGCAGTCGATGACGCTTCCAAAGAAGGTGGTGTTTCAAATAACACTAAAGGTGTTCTACACGAGATTCTAACTGGCAAGCACCTTAATGGTGGCAAGCATATGGAGAAACATGTTAATGAACACAATGAAACTCCTGAGCAAACTCATAAACGATTAAAGGATTCAATTCACCCAGCTGACTATAAGCGCATTGATGCCAATGCTAAGTCTGCTGCTAATCACATTAAGAAACATATTGAGTCTACTCATCCAGGTCACGCTATTCATGCTGTTACTCATACTTCCAAACCTGGAGATACAGAAAAGGTAACTGGTCACAAAGCAACTCAGAAAGAAGATTCTTCTGATGTTTATGTTTCTACTAAGCATCCTAAGACTGGTAAAGTAACTCACCATGGTGTAAGTTTAAAAGTTAGCGATAACTCTAGCAAGAATATTCCTTCATCAAGTCTTGGTATGGAATCTGGTGGCTCAAAAGCCAGAGAACATTACAAAGCACATCAAGAAGGAATTCTAAAAGCACATCCACAATTAAAAGGTAAGAATAAAGAACAGCGTAAAGAAGCTGCAAAAGCAGATCCTAAGATGCACGCTGATGTTAAAGAACGCAACAAAGTGCTATTGCACAAAGTTGCACACAGTCATGCTGCTGAATTACAGCATCACTTAGATACTGGCAATCATGAGCACGTAGTTAAGCATATTCGTGAGGTTCTACATGCTCATAAAACACCTGCTCAAGAAAGGGGTCATACCTTTATCAAGCATACCACTTACAAAACTGCCAAAGGTGTTCAACACCACGCTAGTAGCCCAAGTGAAGACCATGAACATATTTTAAAAGATCATAAGAATCTTTCAGTTAAATCTAGTGGTGGTTCTGTTCACTTCTATCATAATGGTAAGAAGTTTGCGTCTCAAGCCCATAAGTTTGATTCACAAAGCGATCCACTAAGTTCATTAAAATCCGCAGGTAAGGCAGTCTAATATGCTATCATTCAAAGAATACCTAGATGAAGCCATCGTTCATAATGGTATTCACGCAGAGATAAAAAAAGATAGAATTGATTTCCATTATGGTGGTAAATTAGTTCACAGCCGTAAGGGTGATTATTCAAACCCAACTAAAACCGACCATAACACTGCTAAGAGTATTGCAACTAGAGTTCATTTATCTGTTAAGAATAAACCAGGTGGGTATACTTTAAACTATGGGAAGATATAATGCTATCATTCAAAGAATACCTTGTAGAATATGCAATTGATGCCAAGGGGCATAAGAGTTCCGAAGGTGGATTGACACAAAAAGGTGTTGATGCATATAATCGTAAGACTGGCGGAAACTTAAAGATGGCTGTTACTACACCACCATCTAAGTTAAAGAAAGGTAGTAAAGCTGCCAATCGTAGAAAATCTTTTTGTGCACGTATGAGTGGCGTTGATGGTCCAATGAAGAAACCAAATGGTGAACCAACTCGTAAAGCACTGGCATTAAGAAAATGGAATTGCTAATATGTTAACATATAACGAATTAAAAGAAAAGTGTAACTGCTGGAAAGGTTACAAACGTGTTCCAGGCACTAAACCATGCGCAGAGGATAGTTGTATGAAAGAAGAATTAGAAAAACACCACGTGTTAGCATTTGGTCGTATGAACCCAATCACTTCTGGCCACGAAGCAGTAGTTAATAAACTACATTCAGTTGCTAAGGAACATGGCGCAAGTCACAGTCTTGTAGTTTCTCATAGCCAAGATGCTAAGAAAAACCCATTGACTGGTGAACAGAAAGTTGCTCACGCTAAGAATGCATTCCCTGGGACTAATGTAAGTTCTGCAAGCAAAGATAAGCCAACTATCCTACACCATGCCGCAGCTGCTCATGCTGCTGGCGCAACTCACTTACACGTAGTTGCTGGATCTGATCGCCATGAAGAGATGCATAATCTTCTTCATAAGTATAATGGTAAAGACTCTGGTCATGGCCATTATAACTTTAAAAAGATTACTGTTCATTCTTCTGGTGAACGTGATCCAGACGCTGAGGGTACTACTGGTATCTCTGCAAGTAAAATGCGTGAGCATGCTGCTTCTGGTAACAAAGCAGAGTTTCATAAAGGTGCTCCATCAAATATGAAGCCAGAACATAAGGACGCCATGTATAACGATGTGCGTAAAGGTATGAATATAAAAGAAGAAACTGTTCAAGAAGAACTACGTCCAGATATGGGCGCAGGTGCTTATGTCAATGATTTTATTAAATCTACTAATCCAAGATTTAATAACAAATCTAAAGAAGAACGTCGCAAGATGGCTATTGGTGCATTCATGGCTGCTAAATCTAGACTAAAAGAAGGTCGTGGATTAGCGGACAAATATTGGAGCATGGCTCAGGATCGTAAAGAAACTGCCGATGAGAATAAAGATAATCATGAAATATATCATACCCATATGGCTGATCATCATGACCATATGAGTCGTTACCATGAAGAACTTGGTCAGCATACTCATGCTCAATCTCATGCAGATAAGGCAGAAATTCATCACGAGAAATCAATGCAAAGACCAAACCGTAAATCCACTGTTAAAGAAGGTACTCTTCAAGGTAACATCGGTGGTGGTGATGCCATGAACACTACAACTTCTGCTCCATCTGCATCAACCGCAAAGGATACTACTATGGGTAAAAAGATTAAAGGATTTAAATTCTTTAATGGCGAGAATGATAAACAAATGAATATGAATCAGCCAGTTAAAGAAGCAACCGAATTAGATTCTCCTTCTAAACATGCTGAACATATTGTCGCAGCTGATACCGATGATGAAGCAAAGAAACGAATCGCAAAAGTTCCAACTAAGCACCTTCAATCAGCACATCATTGGAATCTTGGTTATTCTGGTGGAGAACACAAATATACTACGCATGTTAAATCTGAGTTGCAAAAGCGTGGTGCAATGTTATCTGCTTCTGAATCTTCAAAACGATTTGACGAAGAAGTAAAGAAAGAAGACCCTCCATTTGATGGACCATACAAATCTACTTTCAAGAAACCAAATAATCCAAATCGTACTGGAATGGATGCTGCTCGTTCATTGGCTCAGCGTTCAATGGATCAACTCAATAAAAAGAAACCAGTTAATGAAGAAACTCTTGATGAGCGTAACAAAGCAAATGCTCTTATGCGTAAAACTATGGACGCATCCCGTGGCGCCAAGTTTAAGTTAAAGAATCCAGTACCTGACGCTGATCCAAAACACAAAACTGCCAGAGACCACAACGTAGCAATTGGACGTGCTTTACGTAACGAAGCCACTACTGGTAATCCAGGATTTGGATATCATGGTCAACATAAGACTGAAAATGATGCCGATGAAGCATATAAAAAGATTCACGCTCATGTTAAAAGTTTGACTGATAGTGATGACAAAACTGTCAAGCACTATCTTGATTCTGCTCATGGTCGCCATCTAGTTGGCCATGAAAATGATCATGATCATATTAAGAAAGACTTCAAGAAATTCTCGAAGTACTACAAACCAGAAATGCACGAAGCCACTGCGCAGAAAGGTGTTAACGTAGATAAAGTTAATACTGCTGGACAAGAGCCTCATGACGAGAAATTTGAAACAGCACCTAAGACAGTATCCAAAATTAAAAAAGTAAAAGAGGAAAATATGAAATCATATAAAGAGTTTTTACAAGGATTAGATGAAAAACTAATTGGTAAACAACACAAGATCGACAAGAATAAGAATGGTGAGGTTGATGGGCATGACTTTGAACTTCTTCGTAAAGAAGAAGTTGAATTAGATGAGTCTACTTACGCATCTGCTGATCAGGCAAAAAATGTTGTTGCGGCATTAAAGCAAAAACATAATGATGGTAATTATTCTGTTAAACAAACTAAGAATGGACACAAAGTAGTTCATGCTTATGATAGCGACGCTAAAGTTAAATCTGCTTGTAAATCAGTGAATGAAGAAGCTGATCACTTACTTGAATATGAGTCTGATGAAAGCGGTGTATATCGTCACACTAAGAAAGCTACTTACGGAACTTCTTACCAAGACCCAGAAGGTGCTGATGAGACTGCAGCTGATATGAAGAAAAAAGAAAAGAAAGCAGCTGGTCGTAAAACTGGTCAAAGTACTGGTTCTTACAAGCCACGTGCAACTATGTCCAAGCTGAAATCAGCTGGCGCAACTTATAAATAAAACAAGTCCAATTCAAGGAGAATTAAAATGGCACTATGGTCAAATACAGATGGCGATGCAGGTAAACCAAAATACCTATCAGACGCTGACAAAGCAATTACATTCGGTATGGATGCTACCGAAATCACAGCAGGTGGCGATAACGTAACTTCAGTTGGTGTTGCCAATGCAGGTGCTCGTTACTTAGAAGTACCAGCAGTCACCTTCTCTGGTGGCGCAGGATCTTCTGCTGCAGCTACTGCTACTATCGCTGGTGGCGTAGTTACAGCTGTTACTGTTACTAATACTGGTACTGGTTATACTTCAGTACCAACTGTTGCTATCGCAATCCCAAGACGCACTATTCCTACTACTGGTATTACTATTGCTACTGACACTATCGCTTATACAGCGCATGGTCTAAGTGCTGGTGATGCTGTTAAGTACTTCCATGGCGGTGGCACTGCTGCAACTGGTTTAACAAATAACACAACATATTATGTTATTGCTTCTGGTCTAACAGCCGATGCATTTAAAGTTTCTGCTACTGATGGTGGTACAACTGTTGACATTAGTGGTACTGGTAACAATGCTCAATACTTTGAACTTGCTACTGCTGTAGCAACTATCCAAGCAACTGCTGTAGCTGATCAAGGTTATGGTGCTGGTAGTGGTATTGCTGCTACTCACGCTGGCTGGGTTCGTCGCACTGTTGGTACTGGCGGTCGTGCTGGTCGTGTGTTTACTGAGACATTAGTTGCCATGGGTTCTATGTCTTCTGATGCTTCTGACGATACAGTTCTGCCTGACGCTTAATAAGTAGTTATGTATGATGGGGGAATTGTTCCCCCATTCCTTTGAGAGATATAATGTGGTATGAATGAAAAGTTAAGTGAAGCGAATTTTCTAATCTACGCAATGCATCACTATGATAATACGCAGTGTTATAGTTTAGCAGAATTCGAAGACGATTTAAAAAAGTTTTTATATCTTAAGAAATTAATCTCTAGGTATAAAAACAATGGCGATTTAAAAGAAAGACTAATACTCAATCATATAATCGTTCTTTATAATTTGTTTGGTGAAGCAACCACCAAAATGCTTTTTTATAAAGTAGATGAAGAATGTTGGGATATCCTAGTTACATTTCTAGTATATCTAAACTTAATGCCAGAACATATAGTTGACTATGGTATTACTTTATCAGAAGTTGTATTAGATGAGAGAGTTATCTCCACACTAAGGAAAATTTAATGAGCCGTATTATAGACAACGTGGTAGCATATAAAGTGCTCCGAATGTTAATTACTAACTTCACTGATACTGAAGCATTCAAACTTGGTATCATTGATGCGAAAGGTAACACGCTAAGAAAGTCTAATCAATTCAGCACTGAAGCGGAACGTAATGCATTCACGTATTTGAATCGTCTAGTATTTAACATGAAGAAACTAATCAACAAGATTGGTGGTGAGAATAAATTAAAAAGTATGGCTGCTGCAATTTGGTTGATTCGTGAGAACTATCAAAGTGGTTCAAGAACTACTTCTGGATTAGAAGCAAAATATAAAAAACTAATGGAAACTAATATCCATTTGGTTGAAGAAGAAATTCTAGTTGGCAGATTCCTTAAAGAAGAAGGTGAAGGTGGTGCACCGACCAATAATACTTCTGGTCCAGTGTCAACACAAGAGCCAAAGATCTATCCAAATAGCAAGAAGAAACCTATTATGGGTATGGCTAGACGCAAGCCAGTGGCAGTTAAAGAGATCGTCTAATGTGGATGATGAGTTTCATTCCTGATGCTTGGTTGCATCTTGCAGTAATTTATGTATTATTCGCAGGGGTGGGATTATATGCATTAAGTTTTTTCACTAGATTTATACCACCACTAATTCCGTATTCTGGGATTACTAGAATTGTGGCAACGGTATTGATAGTGTGTGGCATTTATTTTTATGGCAGTTACTCTACTGAGATGTCATGGAGAAATAAAGTAGCGCAACTTGAAGAACAAGTTAAAATTAGTGAAGCAAAATCTAAAACAGCCAATGTTGAAATACAAACTGTTTATAGAGATAAGGTTAAGATAGTAAAAGAAACGCAAGTAGTAATACAAGAACGAATTAAAGAAGTCGAGAAGCGCATTGATTCACAATGCACTATTGACACTGAAGTTATTAATATCCTCAATGAAGCTGCAAAGAGGAAAGCCAAATGAAACTATTATTAATCGTTCCTGTATTATTATTGACTGGGTGTTTAGCGACACCAGTAAAAAGAAGTTTTCCTGATGTTCCTGTGGAACTAAAGGTTACTTGTCCTGATTTGACTACTCATGAACCAACAACTAAACTAAGCGAAGTTATATCTACTGTTACAAAAAATTACGGGCAATACCAAGAATGTCAAATTAAAAATGAAACTTGGATTGAATGGTATAACACCCAAAAACAAATATTCGAGAGTGTAAAATAACATGGACTTAGAGAGATTAGCAAAAATGGAAGCACAGGTTGAAACCATTAAAGAGGATGTTAAAGATTTGAAATCAGACATCAAGGAAATTCACTCTCGTGTCACCACATCCAATAGAGAGATTGTTGACAAGATTGATGACATGCAAACTCGTCTTGAACACAAGATGAATGCAAATGCTCAAATTTCACAAAATCAACACGAAGAAATTCGTAAAGATGTTGTTGAAGATTTAGCAAAAATGAATGACCGTGTCTCTGCGCTTGAACAATGGAAATGGTATGTTATCGGTGGCGCAGCAGTTGCAGGATATATGCTTGCTCATCTAGACTTCTTTGTTAAATTAGTAAAATAATAAAAGGTAATCTATATGGCATCTACATTCAAATTACTAGCAGATAAAATGGGTGGCAGAGATGCTGCTGCTTATATCGGTACTAGTGGAGAAATCTTCTATGACCCAAGTGGCGCAACTCCACTCCGTATATCTGATGGTACAACTCCAGGTGGTATCCCATTCGGTGGTGGTACTGCATTTCAATCATTCACTCCACAATTTAAAACTGTTACTGGCAATACTCTTGCTGGAACTGTTACTACTGGCACTTATGTTCTTCAGGGATTAATTTGTCACTTTAGAGTTAATGTTAGTTTTGCTGCAACATCAGACTTTGGTTCTGCCAATCAGTATCAAATCACATTACCATTCCCAACTGCTCACACTGTGACTATTCGTGGTGGAACTTTACATGCTCCTACCCCTAATGATGCAATTTATCATATTGCAGGAATTACAGATATTGCTGATTCTACAACTATAATGAAATTATATTATTCTGGAAGCGCAACAGATTTGGCTTGGAAATCTTCCACTCCAGTTTCTGCAACAAATACTGCTAGCCACTTTGACATTTCTGGTGCATATCAGATAGCAATATAAATTTGCTTTGCAAGAGCATATGGGGTATAATTACTCTATATGCTCTATATTGACAACAAATACGCACAAATCCTTGGCACTCGTCTAAGGAACTTCAAACAAAAGAAAGACTACCTCTGGAACTACTCGTGTCCAGTTTGTGGAGATTCTTCGAAGAACAAACTAAAGGCTCGTGGTTATATTTACCGTGGCGAGCAAGAGTTGTTCGTGAAGTGTCACAACTGCGGTTATGGCACTAACCTTGGTAATCTTATTAAGTATGTAGATGCGAAACTTTATGATGAATATGTTTTGGAACGCTACAAAGCTGGCGCATCAAAACATCATGATCACAAAGACGTTAAAGTAACAAGCGTCATCATAGAAACTCCCAAAGAAGAATTACTCGAAGACGATATCCTCTCAAGTTTATCTCGTCTGGACAAACTGCCACTAACGCATCCAGCAGTTCAGTACCTAGTTAAAAGAAAAATTCCAAAAGATAAGTGGCATCTATTATACTTTGCTCCAAAGTTTAAAGCATTTACTAATTCAGTAACTGCTAAATTCCAAGAGCCAATTAAAGATGAACACCCAAGAATGATAATACCATTCTTTACACCTGCAGGTAAATGCTTTGCTTTTCAAGGCAGAGCATATGGTGCAGAAGAACCTAAGTATTATACTATTAAAGTTGATGAAACACAGGAGAAAATTTATGGACTCGATCGCTTGGATTATAGCAAACGTATATATGTGGTTGAAGGACCAATTGATTCGTTATTCTTACCGAATTGTATCGCTGTGTCAGGAGCCAGTTTTGATACCCCTACTATTCGGCAGTTACTTGCTAACGCAACGATTGTAATGGATAATGAACCAAGAAGCCGAGAGATAACTAAGTTTCTTGAAAAGAATATTGAAGCAGGGTATAGTGTTTGTATGTTTCCAGAACATATTAATCAGAAAGATATCAATGATATGGTTTTAGATGGTAAAATGAAACCAGATGAGATTGTTGATACGATAAATACAAATACCTTCAAAGGAATGGAAGCAAAATTGAAATTTAGTACATGGAAGAAAATATGAATGTTAGAATGATTAGTTATAGTAAACCCTCTCGAGAGATGTATGATGAGGGTTTGTTAGATGTGCAGGAGTTAGTTGCGTTCTGTGCACGTGTTAGTAATCCAAGCAACCAGTTCAACACAGATACATCAGAGAAGTTAATTAAATATTTAATTAAGCATCAGCATTGGTCACCACTAGAAATGGTCAGTGCGTGTTTAGAAATTGAAACTACTCGTGACATCGCAAGACAGATTTTGCGTCATCGCTCTTTCTCGTTTCAAGAATTCAGCCAACGATATGCAGATCCAACCAAAGACTTATCTTTCGTTCTTAGAGAAGCCCGACTTCAAGATACGAAGAATCGTCAAAATAGCGTTGAGAATGAAAATCTAGCATTGGCTGCTTGGTGGGAAGAAAGACAAAAGCGTGTTATTGAAGAAGCAAGAAATGCTTATGAGTGGGCAATTACCAATGGTATTGCCAAAGAACAAGCAAGAGCAGTATTGCCAGAAGGACTGACTGTCTCACGTTTATACATGAATGGTACACTGCGTAGCTGGATTCATTTTATCGAACTCCGATCCGCCAATGGTACACAAAAAGAACACCAAGAAGTCGCACGACAATGCGCAAAGGTTATTGCTGAGGTATTTCCTCTAGCAAACGAATTAATAAAACTATAAGAATATCGGGGCATCATATGGAAGAGATTGTACATGGCATTAAAGTTGATTACACACGTGATAAACTTTTTGATGAATTAGGTAAGTTACGATTAAAAGAAAGTTACATGAAAGATGATGAGGTAAGCCCACAAGAGAGGTTTGCTTTTGTTTCTAACACATTTGGGAGTAATCCAGAACATGCGCAACGACTATATGAATACAGTAGTAAGCATTGGCTCTCTTATTCTACTCCCATTCTCAGTTTTGGTCGTAGTAAGCGTGGCATGCCTATATCATGTTTCCTTAATTATATCGAAGATACTGCGGAGGGTCTAGTTGATAATCTATCAGAAACTAATTGGCTTTCTATGCTTGGGGGTGGTGTTGGGATTGGTTTTGGTATTCGTTCAGCAGACGATAAATCTACTGGTGTCATGCCTCACCTCAAGATGTATGACGCAAGTTCTTTGGCATATCGCCAAGGTCGTACTCGCAGGGGTAGTTATGCTGCTTACCTGTCTATTGATCATCCAGACATTATTAACTTTCTAGAAATGCGTAAACCAACAGGCGACCAGAATATGCGTTGCTTGAATATGCACCATGGTATTAATATTCCAGATGCGTTCATGGAAATTATTGAGAAGTCAATGTTAGATCCAAACTTTGATGACTCATGGAATCTAGTTGATCCAGCATCAAATGAAGTTCGTGAAACTGTTTCAGCAAGAGAATTATGGCAACGTATCCTTGAGATGCGTATGATGACTGGTGAGCCATATCTTCACTTCATTGATGAATCAAATCGTAAGATGCCGCAGTGGTTAAAGGATAAGGGATTATCCATTAATCAATCTAATCTTTGCTCAGAGATTATTTTACCAACAGATGTTAAGAGAACTGCAGTTTGTTGTTTGTCATCTTTGAATCTTGAACACTATGATGCTTGGAAAAATGATAAGTTGTTTTTGAAAGACGTTGCTGAAATGCTTGATAATGTACTCCAGTATTTTATCGACAAAGCACCAAACACTATTAAACGTGCAAAATATAGTGCTACTCGTGAACGTAGTATTGGTATCGGTGCTCTTGGTTGGCATGCGTATCTTCAACGAAATAATCTTCCATGGGAATCTTCACAAGCAGTTGGAAGAAACAAACAAATCTTTGCTCATATCAGAGGACAATTAGATGAAGCGAATAAGTTATTGGGATTGGAGCGTGGTGAAGCACCTGATGCAGTGGGTACTGGGAATAGGTTTAGTCATCTTATGGCTATTGCTCCCAATGCTTCTTCTTCCATTCTCATGGGCAATACTAGTCCTAGCATTGAACCTTACCGTGCCAATGCTTATCGCCAAGACACTCTATCGGGTTCTCACTTAAATAAGAACAGGTGGCTCGATGCGATTATTCAAAAGGAAGCAGTCAATCATAAAGAAGGTTGGTCAGATGAAGTATGGTCAAGCATTATTGCGAACGATGGTTCAGTTCAGCACTTGGATTGGATGGACGACTGGTCAAAAGATGTTTTCAAAACTTCTATGGAAATCGACCAGCGTTGGGTCGTCCAACATGCAGCAGACAGGCAAGTATATATAGACCAAGCCCAGTCGTTGAATGTTTTCTTTAGACCAGATAGTCATATCAAATATATTCATGCTGTTCACTTTCAAGCATGGAAGCAAGGACTTAAAACAATGTACTACTGTCGTTCTGATAAGATCGCCAAGGCAGATAAAGTATCAAAGCGTATTGAACGTGAAGTCATTAAAGAAATCGATCTTCATGCATTAGCTGAAGGAAATGATTGTTTGGCTTGTGAGGGTTAAATGTTTGACATAAATCAAATTTACAAAATTGATAATCTCCTAGATGATAATGAAAGATCTATATTAAATAAGTTTACTGATCAATATACTTGGACATTTACTGGATTTTCACATGATCCAAACTGTAGAAGATTTTGGATAAAAGATTTTTGGGGCGATGATTTTGGGTATTGTGTTGAGGTAGAAACTGTATTCAGAGAAAAAATTGAAAAGATTCTTGGATTAAAACTAGAAACTTGTGATTTATATCTTAATGGTCAAGCGCATGGTCAATGTGGTTCATTACATTGTGATGTAAAAGAACATATTGATGGTAATTTTATAACGATAGTATATTTTCCATTAGAATTCTGGCATCCTGAGTGGGGCGGGTTCACTGTAATTTTAGATATTAATGAGAACCCACATGTTATATACCCAAAACCAAATAGTGTTGTTATTTTTAATTCTAGATTTGCCCATGTTGGATTAGAGCCAACTGTGCATTGTAAAGAACAAAGAGTATCACTAGCGCATAAATTTAAAATTATAGGATAACAATGATAACTAAAACAAAAAACAATTTAACAGACGAACGTAATTATTTTAAACCATTCAACTATCCATGGGCATATGATGCGTGGTTGAAACATGAGCAAGCACATTGGTTACATTCAGAAGTGCCAATGGCAGAAGATGTTAAAGACTGGAAGAAGAAACTAACACTGGAAGAAAAGCAATTCCTTACTAACATCTTTAGATTCTTCACACAGGGTGACATCGATGTGGCAGGTGGTTATGTGAATAACTATCTACCATACTTTCCTCAGCCTGAGATTCGTATGATGCTTATGGGCTTTGCTGCAAGAGAAGCATTACACATTGCTGCATACTCTCATCTAATTGAAACTCTCGGCATGCCTGAGTCTACTTACAACGAGTTTCTCGAATACCAAGAGATGAGGGATAAGCATGACTATGTACTTGACATTTCTAGTCGCAATGGTACTATCGCTAGTACTGCTGAGCATATTGCTGTTTTCAGTGCCTTTACTGAAGGCATGCAGTTGTTTAGTTCTTTTATCATGTTGCTTAATTTTCCACGTCACGGCATCATGAAAGGTATGGGACAAATCGTTACTTGGTCTATCGTTGATGAAACGATGCACTCAGAGAACATGATTCGTCTATTCAAAGAGTATATTAAAGAAAACAATGAAATCTGGAATGACGAACTCAAAGGAAAGATCTATACTATTGCTGAAAAGATGGTACAACTAGAAGATAAGTTTATTGACTTATGCTATGCAGCTGGCGATATGCGTGAACTTTCTGCAGCTGATGTTAAACAATATATTCGTTACATTGCTGATCGTCGTCTAATCTCTCTTGGTATGAAAGGTATCTTTAAAGTTAAAAAGAATCCACTTCCATGGGTTGAAGAAATGATCAATGCTCCAGTACACGGTAACTTCTTTGAGAATCGTGTAACAGATTACGCAAAAGGTGCGCTGTCTGGTTCTTGGAATGACGTATGGGGTAAGGCAGCGTGATGGAGTTAATCTATCTGTTGATTGTGACGCACATTACCATTGTGTGCGTCACTCTATATCTTCATAGAGGACAGACTCATAGAGGAATAACCTTTCATCCAGCAGTTACACAATTCATGCGTTTCTGGCTTTGGTTAACAACAGGCATGGTAACAAAACAATGGGTAGCCATACATCGTAAACATCATCAGATGTGCGAGAAAGAAGGTGATCCTCACTCACCTCATGTCTATGGCATTTGGAGAGTGGTGTTTGGTGGTGCTTTATTGTACAATGATGCAAGTAAAAATAAAGCAATGGTTGATCAATATGGAGTTGGAACACCAGATGATTGGTTAGAAAACAATATATACTCAAAACATAGCAGAGCAGGCATCATGATTATGTTAGCCATCAATATTATTTTGTTTGGCTGGATTGGTCTGCTTCTATGGGGCATTCAAATGATTTGGATTCCATTCTGGGCAGCAGGTATTGTTAATGGTGTTGGTCATTGGTTTGGTTATCGAAACACTGATACCAAAGATCGTTCAAAGAACATATCAATATTTGGTATCATTATTG
>Ga0247723_1000069_pt1 | contig 60134 bp, 83 predicted proteins | sample MSEWelMarce5H_FC_FD_189079 | JGI IMG/M metagenome (GOLD analysis project Ga0247723, IMG submission 189079) | Subsurface sediment microbial communities from gas well in West Virginia, United States - MSEEL Well Study Marcellus 5H_FC | ecosystem: Environmental > Terrestrial > Deep subsurface >...
AGGATAGCCATATTAATCTGGTCTAGTTGCGATCTTAAGTTTTTAGCCTCTTCACTTGTCCAGCCATAAAACTCAACGTAAACATCTAATTTCTTTTCGATTGTTTCAACTTTTGCTTGTAAATCTTTCATATAATTTCCTTTGTTTTGTTGTTCGTTTCCTTAAAGAGATATTACCAGAAATGAAATAATGCGTCAACAACAAAGTGACAATCTCCTAACTTTTTTATAGCACCCTCATATAATGAGGATAAAGACTCGCATTGACTTTAGTCGGGACCGTGAAAAAAAGCAGACCTTAGACCTTTTAAGCTCTGTCAGCGTATGCCCCTGAGATAGCATAACTTGTCATCGTGGGATAATGAGACAAGCGGAATGCCCCTAAATCAATGACAATTTACGCCAAGGTTGATGAAACGAGACTAGTTGGCACAGACTTTGCAAGGAAAGTGTTGAGTACTTGGAAAGGCATAAAACGGCATGTCAAGCAATGACAGCTTAGTTCTTTTGCGCCCTATTGTCAAATTAAAATCATTTATAAAGGAAAACAGCCTAGGCATAACCTAAGCTGTTTTAAAGGTAGGATAAGACTCGCCACCAGCGTTTTGACGGCCTGAAAGGGCCTCTGGTGACTTGCCCGACTAGTAGTGTATTAGTTGATCTCGAAGGCTTTGAGCAAAAGCTCTGATCTTGAGATTATGTTAAGTGTTATTAAAAGTATCACTAAGCCTATGTAATTTCTCATATTATCCCCTTGCTTAAAACAATATTACATCACAACGCATCAAAATACAATAGCCAAACAAAATAAAGTTTTGTCAAGCCATTTATTTGCAATCTTGAAAATAATTCCCTTGACAAGCATTGGCACGAGTCTTGCATTAGCAAAGCCAATTACCAGCGTATATTCTTGCAAAGAAAATGTTTTGGCATGGCTTTTGCGTTATTGCATTGCTTTCCAGAAATGCTATAATAAGTTAACACCAGCGAAACAAGGCAAGTTGGATAAAAGAGCCTGACAGTAATCAAGATTAGGGGAAAAGCAAGCAAAAAAAAATAGGCAAGAAACTTGCATCTGCAAGGCCCATGCCAAGCTAAAAAAGCTCCCCGAAGGGAGCGTAGCGACTGGAGAGTTAAACCATCGCCATAGCTGATTTTAGCACGTTGGGCTTAAGGATAGCGTCTGTTAGCATTTGGAGTTGATTCTTGTCTTCAAGTTCCATGCCAAAGTGGTTGAACAGCATATCATTGACCAGATCAGTCTCGTTGCCTCGCCACCCAAGTTCGTCAAGCTCATAGTCAAGGTCTGAAAACATTGCCAAGAATTGTTGGCGTTGTTGCTTGTTTAGTCTCTTAAGTATTTGTAATAAATAAATCATGTTGATCCTCTTTGTTTAGTAATTAAATCTTGTTTACTAGCCAGTAAAAACTCTTATTTTGCTCTTCAATATCTTTGCTAGGCTTTGTTACTGGAATGTCCACCATGTTTGATTGATGGTCATCAGCCAAAACTTGATAATTACCATCTGAAAGTAAAACAAGCCTGACATAATCCTTTTGAGAAATTGAATATTCTTTTTTAAGTGTAGCGTAGTTCATTTATTTCCCCTTTGTTTTTTCGTCCTATGTCATTGTACCACACTGACAGGTAGCGTCAAGCTTTATTTGTTAAGCTCATCTAGTTCGTCCTGTAGGTTAAACTTTTGCTTTCTCAGCTCATAAAACTTAATTTGTAGCAGTCTAGTGGTTTCCGAGAAAGATGGCATGTCCTTTGAAGGCATTGGAAAAAAATCTCTCTCGTAAAGCCCCATGGCATTTAATATCTTTTGAATGGCATCTAGTTCGTGCTGTAGTCTTGCGATATTACACTGCAACGTGCTTTTCTTTTGCACTTGTGACATGTTTAGTATAAACTCTTTTGTTGGCGTTTGCATTGTGTTCCCCTTGTTGTTGTCTTGATATACCTCATTGTATCACACTGCATTAATTCTGCAACTTCAATGACTTAGACGTTTCCTCCAGTGTTATCAACAACTTAGCAGGATAAAATCTTTAGAATAAACTGCTAAAGCATTGTAAACACACTTTTTGCTAAGCTAAGCTATTGAATTTCAAAGATTCTTTGATTTTATGTTTTTTGCTATAATTTAGGAGTGAGATAAACAAAGGGGAGAATATGAAAGAATATTTTGTTATCTTTGATGCGAATGATAAAGTGATTGCCTATGTTGACCGTAAAGGTCTAAACGATTGGCTTGAAAATGTAGAAGGTGAGTGGTATTACACTATGGCATAATAATTGCATAAGCAAGAACCATGCCAAGGAAGGCAAGGCTTCTGGCACGAAGCTTGCAAGTGCAAGATCAATGCCAAGCCAACCCATGCAAGGCTGATGCCAAGCCGGAGCCAGCCAAGGGCAGGGGGGGGGGGGGATTAGAGTGTGGAGATGGATGTGAATATGCTTCACAATATATTTCCCACTTTATAGTTAGTCTGTCACAACAATTCTAGCTCAAGGCTACTTAGCTCATCAATCACTGACCAGTCGCTAGGATAAAGATATACGGTACGCCCATCCTCATTATTCGACACAATCACAGCTGGGTAGTAAATATCCTCTCCAGACGCTCTAGCTTCGGCCACAATCCTAACTATGTAGGTATCCTCGTTCCAAGGGTCATACAGGGAATGCTTGATCTTATAGACCCTATTAACCTGCAATTTCATAGCAGCTCCACTTCCAAGGAGGTGAGCTTAACGACGTTATCCCAGTATGAGGGGGTAATAGCCACTATGCCGTAGTTATAGCCACTATCTGAGCTTAACTTACATTTGTAGGATTCGCTAAGACTATCTTCAATTTTATTAAGGGTATAGACTATGTATATGTCAATAGGTATGAGATCTTGCCAGACTTTATAATAAGTATTTAATTCCATTAATAAAGCTCCGCTTCCAGACTGGACAGCCTTCGTATCTCTACGTCATAGAAATAATAGCCCATTGGTATTAGAACCATTACTCCACCAAATGCGAACTCAATGTCAAAGTATCTATCATAGGAAAAGCCATATATGTAATTACAAGCAGTTATCCTAACTACTTCGTCATTCATCCAGAACATATCATTCTCTTTAGTGTCTGGAGGAAAGCTCACCCAAGTTCCTTTCCAAGAAGGGTTTTCCTGAATGTTAGCTCATCTTCTAAAGCCTTGACTTCCGTATAATACTCAGAACTCCACATAGCGTACATATCAAGCAATGTCTCTAAGTCATCAGTTTCTAATTGCATTATAGCACTTCTGTATTTAGAATAACTGCTTTCCGAGTCCTGTGTTTTTAAAGAAATGGACATGCTTCTCAGCTCTCTTGTATTCTGGAGTATTATGGACTTGCCTATAATCTCCGTATAATCGTTGGGTTAAAATTCTAGCATTAACGTCTTCAGTTATCTTATATGCTTTATCTAAAAGCATAAATTCCACACACTTATCAAATAGTATTGTACTGGCTTCTTCGATTGACATCGTATTCCAGTTGGGTAATGTCGTCAATTCAATTCTTTTCCTAGTAGGGTAGAGTTTAGTCTGTCACGTATAAGCTTCGCTTCTTCCATAGCGTCTATAATCTCAATTGCTGTCATTCCAGATACTCTGTCTTCTAGAGTTTGCATATCTAGATCGCAAAATCCATTAGATACAAGGTGATGAACTAGCCAATCTTGTTGTTTCTGACTCATACTAATCCTTTATGGTTACAGTAAATCCTACAAGCTTACCGTCTTTCATCTTCTTTTTAACACTAAATGAGCCACCTTGCAAGTGAGTATTTAATAAAACTCCTCTGCCCGGTAGGTATGGCCCAAGTTCCACGTTAGTCTCAGTGTCACCTACCATGTCAAACGTCCTATCAATAGTATTAAAAGGATTTAGAGGGTCTTTTGGCGTTACATCCACTGTCTCACCTGTGGCAGGATCTAGCTCAACTACCTTACTTCCTGCGAAGAATTGGCAGTCTCCGATGAAGATTACCCCGCTTTGAATGCTGCCTTTGAGATCCACTTTATTTTTTCTTGATTTTTTAGTTTTATTTGTCATAGCAACTCCTTAATTAGGGATGGAGGGTCGAGTATTAGCGACTTCCTCAGTACAGTATATCCATCTTTATCAATATTTTTAAATACATAGCCTTCAGACTCACAATACTCACAGAAGGCCATATAGCGTTTGAAGAACTCTGACCATATAACCTGACCTTCTACCAGATTATCCAGCTCTAATCCAACGGTCTTTTTCTTAGACATGATAATTTACCCTTAATGGTAGTGTTACTTGTAGTAATTTCAATGGATTCCTCTAATGCTTGCTCAGAAAGCTTCTTTCCAACGTGCTCTTTTAGGAAATCCTCGAAGTCTGATGTCAAATATCTTTGATTTAGAACAGCTTGCTCATATTCAAAGGTAACAAGCCAGCGTTCTATCCAATCTTCCATGGCTCTTTCACGCATTTCTGTACAGTTCCAGTGTTTTTGGTCTGTCATCTGTGCAATTTTACGTAATTCCTTCAAGGCATCTTTCATTTATCTCAATTCTGCCAGCAATGGTTGATGTTTTTCTATATTATCCACAAAATCTTGGTATTGTCGCATAGTGCTCGGACTTACTAGGTAGATATAAGCGTCTTCTCTGTCATAATACCCAGAAGCATCCCATAAATAGGCTATATTATCTGGAATATATAGCTGACACTGGACTTCTTTTCCAGAAAAATAGATGTGTCGTAGGTTCTCAGTTGTTATCTTTAGCATATCTGTCACTTTTTATCTAGTTGCCTATACTTTTATCTGTCACTAGCACAGGAATTTTGCTACACCTTCAAATTGGTATGTGTCACTCTTCTGAGTCTTCAGAAAGCCCAAAATTGGCTGGTCCGAAGTTTTGTAGATTATAATGCATTACTATTGCCTTTGCAAGCTCGTTAGCATTGTGACGGACTAATTCCTCGTTGCCTGAGAAATCCCATAGAACTAGCTCGGTTATCATAACCCCAACTGGCATTATTAGTCTCTTTTGTTTTTTTAACGCATTACGCTTAGTTTTTTGTTTTCTCATGCTACTACTTAAGGGGGTTATATCACAAATCAGGAGATTTGAAAAGGTAGGACTTTCAGGTGCGATTTTGATGCAGGAAGCAACAAAGAGCACCCTTATAAGATATGGGAAAAGCAAAGAAAGATGAATATAATGAAGAAACCTTATCAGGATTGCTAACTGGAGCATTTGAGGCTATACTTCCAGAAAGGAAGGAAAGAGATAAAACTCCAGAAGAGCTTCGTGATGAGGAGTTGAAGTATGAGCTTAGAAAATCCGCATTAGGTAAAACTGCCGGATGGGGAGACTATAAGTTTAATTGGGAAGAAGAAAGAGATAAAAAACTAAACTTACCTGTAAAGCCTAGAAAGTATAAAGATTAGATATGAAAAAGAAAAGATGGTCTAGCTTAAAAGAAAAGCTTTCTTGTAATAGTCCGAAGAGAACCTCTGGCGAAAATAAGTCTTGGGTTGTTAAGGGTTGTGAAGGCGGAGAAGAGAAGATCGTAAGATTTGGCGATCCTAACATGCCAGATAAGTCATATGTCGCAGAACGTAGAAAAAATTTTCGTGCTCGCCACAACTGTGACGAGAAAAAATCAAAACTTAAGGCTGGTTACTGGTCTTGTAAAAAGTGGTAATCAATGTCTAGTGTAAGAAAAAAAGCTCTTGAAGATTTTGCTAAAGATGTGGAAAGAGGGATACCTCTAGCAGAGGATTACGTTGGAAAAACAGGCGATATTTATGATGACGCACTTCGAGCTAGAAATTTAGCGGAAGAATCATTGGCTCAAAAAGTATTGGATAATACTTCTATACCTATTCCGGATAGAAACGCTCCATTGTCTAAAAAAGAAGACTTCCTAAATCAAATGCTGCAAGGTCAGTACCCAGAATTAAAAAAGCAAGTGCAATTTAAAGATATGCAGGGTAATCTTGGGTTATATGATAAAGGTAATATATATCTTAATAAAGAAATGGCAAAAAATAGAAGCCCTCAAAAATTAGTGGCCGATACTTTCCATGAAGGCGGTCACGCATACGACGATGTTAAAAAACTTGTAACTCCTGATCAAGTTGAGGATTTTAATAAAGAACTTAGAAAATTAAAAGCTTCCGGCTTTGATTTAAAAAATGCTGATCCAGCGCAGATATATGAACTTATTGCCAATAAGCATCATGCTCAAGTACCAAATTTACGTGAAGGTACTTTTGGTCTAGGTGCTCTTAAGTCATATCTAAAGTCTGGCACATTTAAAGCTTTACCATTCGTTGGTCCAGCAATTGGTGCAGCTGCTGCCTTATCTTCTGGAGACGCATCTGCTGCAGTTCCAATTCTTTCAGAGGCTGAGTCTTTAGGCCCTGAAAAAGGTTCTGAAGATTATGAGATTGAGAATCCACAAAGAAATCCAGAAGCTAGACGAGCTGCTTTAGAAAAGTTAATGAGGAAGTAGCATGGCAGAAGATAATGTAGGAAAGAAACTATTAAAACAAACTGATGTTCTAAATAAAGATACTTCAGCAAAAATTCAAGCATTAAAAGAAATAAGAAATACTCAAGATTTTAAATATGGAAATTTAGCAAAAGCTTTAAAAGAAGAAATTTTAAATACAATTCCAGAAGGATCTATTACAGCTAAAGATTTTTCTAAAATTGATAAAGCTATTAAAGAAATCCCAGAAAATGAAATTCTAGATCTGTATAATAGATTTACAAGTTTGCCGGATGAAGAAAGACGTAAATATAGAATAGGTTCTGGGGCTTTCAAAAACGCTTATCAATTACCAGATTCTGATATTGTACTTAAAACTAGTCCGGCAGAGAAAAATCTTAATATTTTAGAAAAAGATTATTTAACTCATAAAATTACAAACAAACTTGGAAAAAGAGGAGATATAGAAACTCCTATGCTTGTAAAATCTCCAGATAAAGAGGCAGTTTTAATGCAGAGGAGACTTGTAACCCCTGATGATATTTTAAAATTTAAGAACGCCGCTGGAGATTCTGGAATAACTAAAATTAATCCAGAATTTTATGATAAAGCTTCTTTTGGTGGAGGACTTCAAGGAGAGATAGATAATTTAATTAAGGGATATACACCAACTTCTATGCCAGAAGATGTCCATGCAGGAAATGTAGGAATAGATCCAGTTACAAATAAAATGAAAATTTTTGATACTTTAGGCTCTGTAGATGCGATGGATGTTGTAGAAAAAAAAGCTACTAGACTTTCTAATATACTTAATAATTTAAAGAAACCTACTATTTATCGCTCAATTCCTATCATTGGTCCAGCTGCTGGATTAGGACTAGCTGCTATGTCTGGAGATGCGTCTGCTGGCATTCCTATTTTATCAGAAGCTGACGAATTAGGAAATCCCGATGAAGAAAAAGCAATGCTTCGTGATATTAATCAAAAAAATAGAGAGAAGAAAATACTCCAAGCTATTCCAGAACAAAATCGTGTAGCTGTAGAAAAAGATCTAGAGGATCAAAGACTTGGGGTTAGACGTTCTGCAATAGAGGACTTATTAAGGAAATAATATGGCAGAAGATAATAAAAAAAATAGTTTAGCGTCATTAGCAGCATATTCAGCTGCTCTTAGAGAATTATATGATTCTACCCCGGACAGATTAAGCAAGGCCTCTGCAGGAGAATTTAGCGATATTATAAATAAAGCTGTAGCAAATGATGCTATGAAAAAAGCTAATATAACGCCATATACTCCAGAAGAGTATTCCAAATTCAAAACATTTTTATCAAAGGATAAGGAATCTGGCTATGCTATTAAGCCCGGTTCCATGACTGATGCCGGTAAGGATGAGTTAATTTCCGTATTTTCTAATAAAAGAGGTAGAGGTCCGGGGATACTAGAACATGCGGTAGATGTCGGAGGAGCTAAGCAATTAGATGCTTTTGACATAAACAATAAACTACCTAGCTTATACGGTAAAGAATTTAATGAAACTTATAGATATAAATTTGATCCGCAATACGCCCCTGCTGATTGGAATTATGAAAAAGTAGGAACTCCGGATGTTATAGGAATGCAGTTAGATCCAGAAAAAGCTGCTATCAGAACTGGTCGTCAAGTAGGAAAATCTATTGCTAAATTTGGACTCCCAGCATTGGCATTAGGTGCGGCATCTGCCTCCGAATCTCCAGAGCAAGCTTTGATGGACATGATAATACCCGGTGGAGTAGAATCTGTGGGATCTGCAGATGATGATGCTATTATGAGAGGCGAAGCTCAGGGATATAAAAATTATCAAAATAGCCCTGCTGCTAAGGCTAGACGAGCTGCATTAGAAAAGTTAGGAAAATAATATAGCCAAAAAGATAGATATGAAAATAAAAAAAATACAAGTACCATACCAGCCTGATTATAATGAACCTACTGAAGTACCCTATCAGTCTGGGTATAGCATTCCAGTAACATCTAAGAGACTTCCTAGTAAAGAAGATGTTAACTATCTTCAGAATCTAGTAAAAGAAGGAAGAAATCAAGAAGCTGAGAATTTTATCAATAAAGCGGTCTTACCCTATGAAGTAGAAGGGCTGCATCCGGGAATTTCAACTAGAAACTATATTGCAAATGCACTTCATCAGTCTATACTAAATAGAAATCCATACTTAGATAATTATACTCCTGAAGGTCAATCTGCACATTTACCAGATATAGTATATCCCGGATTAAAAGATTTAAAAGAAAAATTAAATCTTTCTAATGAACTTGAACATCTATACAGCAGCTCTTATACTCCAATTGATTCTAAAGTTCCAAATAGAAAGCCGGGAAGTATAAAACTTGATACCATGTCTGATTCTTATCTTGATGACGTATTACATGAATATGCACATTCTGTTGACGACATATTTAATAATGCAAAAAAAGGAAAGTGGAAAGAAGGAAGTACTGAGCTTAAAGCCATTCAGAATTTTGTTAAAAATAATCCTAAATTGAAAAAACTATATGAGAGTCCTGTTAAAGAAACTACACGAAGGGAAGATACACCTCTATCAGCATCTAATATATTTGATAAACAAGAATATTCTCCAATTAGAAGAGTTCCTAATTTTCAAGAATATGATCCTAAAACAGGAGATTTTGGTTCTGATATTATAGAGTCTCCTATAGATAAGTATAAAGAAGTTGGTGGAGAGCATCATATTGAAAGACCATTCTCTCTTGAGAATTTTAATAATTTTAATAGAGGTGATCTTAAAGACATAGTGGATACTCCAGCTCCCTCTAAATTCCCTAAAATAAAGAAATTAATTGGATAACACCCTTATATAGTAATAGTAATTACTTAGATACCAATAGGCTCTAAGTGCTTGACTTATAAGGACATTCATGAAAAAATATCTAGACGCTATCCCAGCATCACTTCTATTGATTTTCTCCATAATTATTAATTTTAAATCTGAAAGCATAGGTGTAGCAGTTGGCTTAATAGCCTCAGCTTTTCTATTTGGTTATCAACAATATTTGCTTAGAACTGAGCAGCCTGATATTTTAGGTGAGCTTGAAAAGCTTCGTAAAGAAACTGACGCAAGAGTTTTAAATATCCAAACAAAAGCAGAGACTGAGCTTACTCAACTTCGTGATGATGTTGCTAAGTTTAGCTTAACTATGGCCAGAGTTCCGGGAATTATGGAAAGACCTAAAGATAAACCTAAAATACAATTTTAAAGGCTATTATGAGCGTTTATCACGAGTTAGATAATTTAGAAATTGAAAGACTTAGAAAAAAAATTGTAGAGCTTGAGCTAGAGTTATCTAAAGCACATTCTCTTTTACAAGACAATGACTTATTTGAAGAATTGCCAAGTACTTCTGACGAAGAGGTAATATGCGTTAACGAGATTCACAAGTTAAGAGTTGCATCAGACAACGGCATTCTTACGCTAGAAGATGTGAAAATTCTAGACCTTTTAGTTAAGAATTTATTAGCTATTAGAGGTAAGCCAGCTGAAGAAAAGAAAGACAGAAAAAAAGGTGCTAAGAGTGTAGCTGAGCTTCTTAGCATTGTTGATAAAAAATGAGTGAAAAAAAAGAACGACCTATTTCACGAGAAGAAGCTATTACCCAATTATGGGAGCATGGCGTTCTAGATTATAAACTTACCGAGCCTCAGAAAATAATTAAGAAAGGTATTCTAGAAGATAAGAGTAAGATCAGTGTTGTCATGTGTGCTCGTCGTCTTGGTAAAAGTTATCTAGCACTTTCCATGGCGATAGAGGCTTGCCTAAAGACTCCAGATACTATTGTCAAATATGTATTCCCTAAACAAAAAGCTGCTAAGAAAAATATCCTTCCAATTATGAAAACTATTCTAGAGGACTGTCCAAAGTCTCTGCGTCCTGTGTTTATGGCTGCTGATCTTTTGTATAAATTTCCTAATGGTAGTGAGTTGCAAATGGCAGGTTCTGATAATGGCAACATAGAAAATATTCGAGGTGGTAACTCCAGTTTGAATATCGTAGATGAGGCTGGATTCTGCGATGATTTAACATACGCTGTTAGATCAGTATTAGCTCCTACAACTAAGTTAACGCATGGTAGAACTATACTAGTATCTACTCCATCTCGTTACGAAGATCATGAATTTGTTCAGGACTGGGCTTTAAAATATCAAGCAGAAGGCCGTATTAGAGTCTTTACTATTTTTGATAACCCACAGTTTACAGAAGCTATTATTAAAGACGCTCTAGATGATTATCCAGACGGTGAAAAAGATCCCGGATTTCGTCGTGAGTATATGTGTGAGATTGTACGCAGCGCAGATACATCTATTTTACCATCATTTAGCTCAGATGTTGAAAGAGTAATTGTAAGATCTGACTATCCTAGACCAGTATTCTATGATGCATACGTTTCTATGGATATCGGGGGATCAGATTTAACCGCTGTAGTTTTTGGGTATTACGACTATCTAAATGCCACTACAGTGATAGAAGATGAGCTTATTTTTGGAAAAGAAGTAAATACTAGGCTAGTTGCTGAAGCTATAAGAAAAAAAGAAGAAGAGCTTTGGAGAAATTCTATAGATGAGAGCATTATTCCTCCATACCTAAGAATTGCCGATAACAATAACTTAATTATGTTAACTGACTTACAAAGAGATCACGGTATAACATTCATCCCAACAAGAAAAGATAACAGAGAAGCGGCTATTAATGCACTAGACGTAGGATTATCCCAACATAAGGTAATTATTCACCCAAAGTGTACACATACCTTGTATCACATGAAATTTGCAAGATGGGATAAGAATAGAAGAAATTTTCTTAAGCTCAAAGACTCTCCCTCTGGCCAAATTAAAGGCGGTCACGCAGATGCTCTTGCCGCAATCATATACTTACACAGAAATATTATTAAAAGTAAAAATCCTTATCCAGTTGGGTATGGCGATATTTCTGGTTCTGGAGTTTTCGCATCTCAGCTAAAAAAAGATGAGCAAAAAGATAAGTCTATGAAATCTTGGCTTTCTGGTATGGTGTGGAAGAGGCCTAGCGGTAAGTAATTGATAATTCAATGCATTAATATGATATAGCACCCTTACATATTAGAAAAGTAAAGGAATTTACATGGCTTATTTTGATAAAGACGAGTATTTTGCAGCTAGTGACGATGAGACACTTGTCTTATATTTGCAAAAAAAATCAGACGCTTGGTTTAATTCCTTAATTTCTACAGACTACTTAGATAAGATTAAAAGAAGCTGGCAAGCCTATTATGGATTTTATTATGAAGGTGGCCACGCCATTACTTTCGGTGGAGAAACTGGAGAGCTAGTAAATTTGCCAATGAACCATTACGGTAACATTGCAAGCCATATTCTTACTATGGTAACAGCTACTAGACCATCTTTTCAAGCAAGATCTGTTAACACTGATGTAAAATCTCAAATACAAACAAACTTAGCGAATGGTTTGTTAGAATATTACATGAGGGACAAAAGACTTGAGCAAGATCTTAAGAGAGCTGTTGAATATGCTATTATCATGGGTTCCGGCTATATTAAAATGGAGTGGAATGCCACTACTGGTGAGATATATGACTTTATTGAGCCAGAATATAAGCCACTTGTTGATGAAAGTGGAGAAATTCAGTATGATGTTGACGGACAGCCTGTATATGAAACTGACGAAAATGGCGAGAAAGTTGAGCTTAGAGCAGGAGTTCCACTATATAGCGGTGACATCATTTTTAATGTTATGTCGCCTTTTGATGTAGTATTTGATCCAACTAAGTCAGATAGTAACCATGACTGGCAGCTTTGCCGTAGTTTTAAAAATAAATATGATCTAATCGCTAAATATCCTGAGTTTTCTGATAAAATCAAAGCTCTTAAAACAAAGTCTGATCTTAACACTACTCGCATAACTATGTCAGCTTACGATGAGACTACGGATGTTCCGGTATATGAATTTTTTCACAGACCAACAGAGTCTCTTCCTAAAGGGCGTTATGTTCTTTATCTAGACTCTGATATTGTACTAGAAGATACTGTGCTAGTTTATAAGCACCTGCCAATTTTTAGAATTGCTAGTAGAGATATCCTAGGTACTCCGTTCAGCTACACAGCAATGTTCGATTTACTTCCAATTCAAGACGCAGTTAACTCTCTGTACTCTACAATCATGACCAATCAGAATACTTTTGGTGTTCAGAATGTCTATGTAGAAAGAGGTTCTGATGTTCAAATGGAGCAAGTTGCTGATGGGTTAAATTTTATCCAAGGTAATCCGGGATTCCAACCTCCTAAAGCTTTAAACTTAACATCTACACCAGCTGAAATATTTAATTTTTTGAAAATGCTAGAGTCATCGATGGAGACTATATCAGGCGTAAATTCTGTCGCACGAGGTAATCCAGAGTCTCAGCTTAAATCGGGTAATGCCCTAGCATTAATTCAATCTCAAGCTCTGCAGTTTATTTCTGGGCTACAGCAATCGTATATCCAACTGATTGAAGATGTTGGAACTAATGTTGTGGAGCTTCTTAAAACTTTTGCTAAGACTCCTAGAGTTGCGGCAATTGCTGGTAAGTCTAATGTAACTTATATGAAAGAGTTTACATCAGATGATTTAAGTTCTATTACAAGAGTAATTGTAGACGCTGGTAACGCACTAGCTCAAACTACAGCTGGTCGTGTTGAAATGGCCAGTCAAATGATGCAAATGGGTATTATTACTACTCCTGAGCATTATATATCTGTTATTAATACAGGTAAATTAGAAACTATGACTGAAGGTCAAAACAAGGAGTTGTTGCTTGTTAGAGCTGAAAGAGAACGCCTTGTGGACGGTACAACTCCCGTGGTGGCTGTACTTACTGATTCTCATTCATTGCATATTAGAGAGCATAAGGCTGTTCTCGCAGATCCTGATTTACGTATGGATGCGGAGCTTGTTCAACGAACGCTTGCGCATATTCAAGAGCACATTAACATCCTCTCTGATCCTAATGTTGCTAATATTCTTACTATGTTAGGAGAGCAGCCACTAGGCCCTCCTATGGGAACTCCTCCAGCTCCGGGCACAGTAGCTCCAGAGCAACCAATGCAACAAGGTCAAGAGCAGATACCTCCTTTATTAGAAAATCCTCAAGCTCAGAGCGTTGCAGCAACTGCTAATCAAGGGCCTCTGCCATCTCCTGCGCAACCTGCAGGTGTTTCTCAAGGAGTACTGCCTCCTCAACCAACAACGCCAGAACAGCTGGCTGCAAATAACTTAGGAGCATAATATGGCTAAATGTGGATCAAAAAAAGGTAAAGGAAAAAAAGGGAAGTAGCATGCCAGCTAAAAGTGATTTTGGTCATAAAAATTGCTTAGAATGCGGTAATGTTATTATTCATAAGATAAAAAGAGATATAGAACGTAAAAAGTTTTGCTCACAGACCTGTATGGGAACTTATTATGGAAGAAAAAGACCATTAGATCACATGAATAAAATGTGGGTTTTAGGATGTAGTCCAGAAGCTAATGCTAAAAAGGGGCGTAAAGGAGAAAACCACCCTCAATATAAAAAGGATAGAAGCCAAGTTAAGAGTAAACGCTCTAGATATGAAAATACTGTTTGGACTAGAAGTGTTTTTGAAAAAGATGATTTTACTTGTCAGGATTGTGGACAACGTGGTGGAAAATTACAAGCCGACCACATAAAACCATACTGCATTTGCTCTGAGGATGAGAAATGGAATTTAGAAAATGGAAGAACTTTATGTGTAGCATGTCATAAGAAAACAGATACTTATGGAATTAAAATGGTACATAAATTAAGAAAGGAAAAAGAACAATGAGTGCTAAGTCAAAAGCTCAATTTCGCTTTATGAAAGCAGCGGAAAATAATCCTGAGTTTGCAAAAAAAGTTGGGATTGAACCAGATGTAGCTGCGGAGTTTACCAAAGGTAATGTTGGTAAAAAAAGATTTGCTAAACTTAAGGAAAAAGTAGATGGAAAAAAGAAGTAAAAAAACTTTAGAAGATTATTACACAGAAGATCTTTTAAAAGACCCTTATAGAGAAGTTAACCTAGAAGATATGTCTATGGCAGAAGATCCAGAAGCTATGGCTAGAGCTGTGGGTAAACAAAAAAAGCAAAAAGCTTATTTTGAAAGATTAAAGCAAAAGCTAGATAGAGGGATGTAATGAGCGACGCTAATAAAAAAGCTAGAAGACCTGCGGGATATAAGCCTTTTTGGGAAAGCGACGAGGAAGAACAGCCTGTAGAACAGCCTAAGCCATCTTATGATTGGTCTGCTCTAAAAAGTAGAGTCCTTGGAGACAAGACAGCTGCTGAAGTAGCAGAAGAAGAAACCAGAAAATTAAAAGAAAGATACGGTAGATAATAGTAATACCAGACTTATCCCAATAATGGGACAGTCATTTTAGGCTCATACAAACAGCCGAAAGGAAAGTTATGTCAGACGAAGTATCAATGTCAGAAGAAGTTTCTCAAGAAGTTTCAGGCCAAGAAGGTGCTGAAGAAGTATCTGCTGGTTCAGAAGAAGGCTCTAGTGAAGCGCAATTACAGAGTGCTGTAGAAGATGCTATTGCTAGTGGAGCTTCTAAGAAAGAAGTTCAGAATCTAATTAAAGAGTTCCAACTAAAAGTAAACGGTAAAGTTATCAATAAGCAAATTGACTTATCTGATGAGAACAATCTCAGAAATGAACTTCAACTTGCTGCTGCTGCTCGTCAATCTATGCAGGAAGCCGCTAACCTTAAAAAAATGTATGAAAAAGAAGTTGGCCGTCTTAGACAGAATCCGTGGGAAGTTCTACAAGAGCTTGGATTAGATCCAGATGAACTTGCTGAACTACGCATTCAACAACGTATCGAAGAGATGAAAAAATCTCCTGAGCAATTAGAGAAAGAAAGAATCCAGTTGGAGCTACAATCTGCTCGTGAAGAAGCTCGTCGTCTTAAAGAAGAACGTGACGCAACTCAGTTTGAACAGCTTAAAGAACAAGCTGCTGCTCAGATTGAATCAGAAATTGAACAGGCTTTAGACTCTCATAAAACACTTCCAAAATCTAGACACATTGTTAAGCGTATTGCAGATTCTATGCTATGGGCTATGAACAATGGTTTTGATGACGTAAGTGCTGAAGACGTTATGCCTCTTGTTGAAAAAGAATGGCGTGATGAAATGAGCAGACTAATGGATGACTCTCCAGAAGATATCCTTGAGCAACTTATCGGTCAAAGAAATATCGAAAGACTAAGAGCTAAGAGACTTAATGCTATGAACACTTCCAATATTAAGACAGCTTCTTCTGTAAAATCTACAGCTGGATCTGTTCAGAAAAAGGATGATGCTCCAAAGCAAAAGATTAAGCAACGTGATTTCTTCCGCCAATTGGGACGTAAATAATTAAAATTACTAGGGTGTTATTATATAAGTATGTGTAATACTTAAAATAGCACCCTTATACATTAGCTGGTGTATTTAGTACAGACGATGCCTCCAAATATCCAAGGACTTTGGACAAGCTAGTTAGGAAGAATATAACTAAGTTATAAACAAACTAACAAAACTTAACGTAGAAAAAAGGAAATTTATGGCTATTGAATCAACAAACACCGTATCGACACTTGACGGTCATTTTAAAGAAGTGTACGCATCAAAAATTAGAGATCTAGTACCTGAAGGTATGAAAATGCTTAAGCTTGCTGAGTTCTCAGCAGCTGAGAAACTTCTTGGTAATCTCTATCACCAACCAGTTGTTCTAGGTCTTGAGCACGGCTTCACATACGGCGGATCTGCTGGTGATGCTTTCATCCTTAACGCAGCTGTTGCTTCTCCTAACCGTGATGCACAAGTTAAAGGTCATGAGCTAGTTCTAGTATCTGCTATTTCAGTAGGTGCTGCTTCTCGTTCTATCTCTTCTAAAGCTGCTTTCGAGCAAGAAACTAAACGTCTTGTTCAGAACATGCTTAAGTCAACTCAAATCCGTATGGAAATCCAACTTATGTACGGTGGATCTGGTATTGCTAAAGTTGCAATTGTTGATACTGTTAATAACATTCTAACTATCTGTGGTTCTGAATGGGCTGCTGGTATTTGGTCTGGTTCTAAAAACGCTGCTCTTGAAATCCGCTCTCAATCAGGTGCTCTTCGTGGTACTTGTAACGTAGTTAAGCCAAACCTTAAAGATCAAACTATTGAAGTAGATCTTATTCCGAGTTTAGTTAGTGGTAATCCAGATTCTGAAAATTCTGCTGCTGATGTTATTTACTTCAAGGGCGCATATAATAAAGAATTTGCTGGTCTCCATAAAATCATTACAAATGATCAAACTCTTTTCAATATCGACGCATCTGAGTTCGACCTTTTCAAAGGTAACGTAGTAACCGTCGGTACTTCTGAAGCTTCAAAAGCTTTCATTTCTTTCGATAAAGTTGAAGAAGCTGTAGCTCTTTGTATGGAAAAAGGTCTTACTGAAGAAGACGTTGTTTGTCTTGTAAATCCTAAGCACTGGAACAAGTTAATGACTGAGCAAGCTGCTAAGCGTCAGTATGATAGCTCTTACTCTTCTGAGAAAATGGAAAATGGAGCTAAGTCTCTAGTTTTCTACGGCCAGAATGGTAAAATCGAAATTCATGCTTCACTTTTCGTAAAAGAAGGTTTTGCTTATATCTTCCCACCTGCAGAACTTGAGCGTATCGGCTCTTCTGATATCACTTTTGAGCGTCCGGGCTTTCCGGGTAAGTTCTTCCGTGAAATGGAATCTGCTAATGGTTACGAACTTCGTGCTTACTCTGACCAAGCTTTATTCACTTCTGCTCCGGGTAAAATGGCTGTTCTTAAGTATATCAAAACAGCTTAATTTTAACATTCTTTTAAAATTAGAAAAGCCTCCGTTCTGGAGGCTTTTTTTTTGATAAACCCTCAACAAGCAAGGGAGAAACTCATTGAGGGTGTGTATTTTTTGAGGAAAGGGGGAGTAACCTCTTTTGTAGAATACCAATTATTTACAAACATGTCAATAAAATATATTATATATAATTTCAAGTACTTAATTTAATAATGCACATTTACCTAAAACACCCTTATATTACAGATACTTTCAAAGAGGAAGCTAATGCCTAAAATATTAACCGTGGGAACTGAAGAGTTTGAATTTCCACTAGAAGGTGAAAATCCGGGATATGGGTCTGAAATTACGGATTGGGCTGAAGCTGTATCAACCGCACTTGCATCTGTAGAAAAACCAAATGATATCTCAACAACAACTAAAACTATAGGAAATTCTATTGGAACTTTTCCAATACCTAACTTCTCTTTTCCAACATCTGAAGTTATTGCTATTGATTGTAAGTACTTTGTTAAAAGAACTTCCAATGCCACTGCATACACTGAAGTTGGTTATATAGAAGGTTACTATGATGGCAACTGGGGTATTTCTATTAGAACTACTGGAGATGCTAAGATATTATTATCAATAGATTCTACAGGACAAATGAACTATACACTTACTGCAAGTGATATTTTATCTGGAACCTATACTGGTTCTATTACATTTGAAGCTAAAGTTATAAATAAGTAATTAGGAGTTATAAGTCATGTCAACTAAAAAAACCCGATTTATTAAAGGCATAATTTTAGCCCCAGATAATGTCGCTTTAGATGGAGTTGAAGGTGAATTAAAAGTTGACACAAGTGGTAAGCTAAAAGCTACACTTGGCTCTGCAGAAAGAGAAATTGCAACTCTAGATCAATCCCAAACACTTGCTAATAAAACTCTCACCTCTCCAGTTATAAATACTGGGGTTAGTGGGACTGCTATCGACACTGATTTAACATCTGTGTCTGCTTCCCATGATACGCTTCCATCTGCTAAGGCTGTTAAGGATTATGTTGATGCTCAGGTTGGCTCTAAAGATCAAGCTAATGAAATTTTAACAAACCCTTCTATTAGTGGCACGGTAGGAGAATCTGTTCAAGATGTTTTAGAAGAGCATGAAGATAGATTAGACGATCTAGTAACTCTATCCGGAGTTGCAGCAAATGCTGAGAATCTCGGTACATTTACTGGAGCAACAATTCCAGATGATTCTACTGTAAAAGCTGCTTTACAGGCTATAGAAACGGCTCACGAAGAAGTTGATCAAAATGTTAACGATCTTATCACGTTATCTGGTGTGGCTGAAAATGCTACAAGCTTAGGTACATTTACAGGCACAACTATTCCAGATAGTTCTACAGTAAAAGGTGCTTTACAGTCAGTTGAAACAAGCTTTGAATCTCATACTTCTTCGAAAATTCAGCATGGAGTTACAAGCGATTTGGTTGGTAAAGACGATAACCAAACCTTAACAGAAAAAACAATAAATGCCGACAATAACACTATTTCCAATTTACAAGTTGGCAATTTAAAGGCTGGAGTTTTAGATACTGACTTAACTTCTGTGTCTGCTCTTGATGATACATTACCATCTGCTAAGGCAGTTAAGACTTACGCAGATTCTTTAGTTCCAGCACATATATCTAATGAAGTATCCTTTACTCTTGTTAATAATCAACAATCTAGTGCAGCAAGCATTACAGGACTTGTTTTTAGCCCGTCTACTTATCGTAGTGCTAAAGTTGAGTATGCTATTTATAGACAAACAGATTCTGCTTCTACGGGAGTTGCTCAAGTTGGACAGTTAAGACTTGTGTATAATTCACAACAATCTACTTGGTTACTGTCTGATGACTTCTCAGGTCAAAATTCTGGAATTGAGTTTAGTGTAACATCTCTTGGTCAAATTCAGTATAAGTCCTCAAATATATTGGGAGCAAACTATTCTGGAACTTTAAAATATTCAATTAGAAAAACTTTTGGAATTTAATATAGCAATTTAAAATAATCATATAACTTATCTGGAAAATGGAAGGATAAAATGTCAAATCAAAGCTTTAAAGTAAAATCTGGTCTTACCTTAACACCTGTAGACGTAACTACGCTAGTAAATCCACAAGCTGGAGATATTGCGTGTGATAGCAGTGACAATAATAAAATTAAACGCTGGGATGGAGCTAGTTGGGTCCAAGTAGGATCTGGCGGAGTTGGCGGATTAGACTTTCTTTTCACACAAGACTTTGAAGAAGCAACTCTATTAGACTTTACCCAAGTCGGCTTATCCTTAGATACTGTAGATAATTTGCACGGCAAAGTGTCTGCAAAATTAACGCATGATGCTAGTGTTAACCAGTATGTTAAGCAAGCTGTGGATGTAGATCCTAAGTTCCGTGGTAAAAATGCTACTGTCCAGTTAACAGTAAAATCAGCGGCATCTGCTGGTAATGTCGTCTTAAAAATTACTGACGAGACTGGCAGTACAGACCTTGTTGTATCAGAGCAATTACAATTATCAAATAATGCTGGCGGAGCATCTAGTTCTGTTAGCTTTGACATTCCAGAAACATGCCTAAGCCTTTCATATACAATTACTGCATTGCCAGAAGCTGGGTCTCCGGTTACTATTATCGATGATGTGTATTGTGCGCTAACTGCCAGTAACATGTTTCAGAGTGGTGTGGTGCAAGAAGCGGATAGTTCAATTAGAGTGGACACTATTAATGGTTTTGGTAGTTCTAGTACGGCAATTAGAAGATTTTTAAATCAAATAGAGAGCACTGGGTCTGATATAGTATATGTGGATTCTCCAACAAAAGGGGCCTCTTTTACAGTACAGTCAGATGGTGTGTACAGTATTTCTTATACTGATGCTACTAATAATGTTGGTGGTATTATTATTTTAAAAAATCCTACATATCCTGTAACAGGTACTTATACAGCTACGTTAGCTAGTTTTAAAAATAACGTACTAGCTAACTCTTTTAACAGCTATACCAACAACTCAGATACTAACATATCTTGGACAGGAGAATTAAGTGCTGGGGATGTTATAGTTCCATTTTCTGATGGGGCTAATCCGGGTGTAGCTAATAGATCTAGATTTACAATAAGTAAGCAAGGCTCTTTAAAACAAGTAACTGTAAACTCTGATCAAAAAATCACTATTCCAACTTCAGAATTAATGTTAGACACTAGTACTTCTAGAGGAACAGGATCAGAATCTTTTATTGTTCAATTTGAAAATATTTCAAAATTAAGGGGTGATGCTTTTGAAGTAAGTAATGCAAACGGTACTAGCATTACTGTTAAGAAGAATGGTATCTTAAATATAACTGCTTCTGTATATCGAGTAGCTTCTTCTGAACTATATCTTACTAAAAATCAAGCAACTAGAACTACATTTCCATTGGTATCAGAAATATTAGCAAATATTTCTAAAAGTGTCAATGAAGGTGGAGCAGACAGTATTTCTTGGAGTGGTAGCGTAGTTTCTGGAGATGTAATAAGATTGGCTGCCGATAGTGCACCATCTGCATCAGGTGCTAATATTACATCATTTTTCAATCTTTATTTTCAAGAACAAGATATATCTGTTTCTGTAACCAATACTCTACCACAGTTTAGTGAAAGCGATAGTTCTATTAGAATGGATACAGCTAATGGTTATGGATCTACTGCTACTAAAGTTAGAAGACTTAGTAATACGAGAGATAATCTTGGAACTGATATACAATACAATCCAAATAATGATGAGGGTGTAAACGGTGCTAGTTTTAAAATATTAACTAGTGGTATTTATCATATAAGTTATAGTGAATCTTTACCTGCAGCCGCTGCAACCAATCCATTTGGTATTTCTAAGAATGCATCTTCTCTTATTACAAATATAACATCATTATCTTCTCCGGAAGTACTTATTATCTCTAATCCACAAAGTAGTGGTATTGCTAATGGAACGGCAGTATCTTGGTCTGGGTATCTAATGGCAGATGATATAATTAGACCCCATACTAATGGTGGAGTTGCTTCAATCAATTCAAATGTAACTTTTACAATTTCTAAAGTAGGTAAACCTAATGTAACTGGAGTAGATGTAACTCCGTTTGTTAACATACCACAGCCTGATACACAAAGCTCTTATTTATACACAAATACATCTTTCTCATCTAGTAATCCTGTAACTGGTTCTTTAACTAGATCTGTAAGCTCTGGCATTTTTTCTTACAACTCATCTACAGGTACTTATACTGTTCTTAAGAAGGGCTTATTTAATTTAGCTTATAGCAACTCTGCTGTTGGAGCTAATATTACAGCTACAGTTATTATATTAGATGGTAATGCTGTTGCATATAATAACACACAATCAACTGCTACAGCTAGTAATAGTTGCTCTTATACAGAGATACTACTTCCCGGTCAACAATTTTATTTCAGACCTTCTACTAATGCTGCAAATAATCACTCTATTTCTGTAACTGCAGAAGCTACTTCTGACCAAGTTCTCACACAGACTGAGACTTTTAGCACAGATACGGCAACTCTTGCATATAGCTCTAGCTATACACTATCTACGCTTCAGAATGCTCCAGTAGGGACTTATATTACGTTTACATATGCAGGAGGAAGTAATACAAGAACGCAGACAACCTTGAATAATAGACCTACTCAGACTGATGCTGAAATGAATGCAAATGGGATTTTACTATACACTAGAGGTTATACTTCACCTAGTACAGCGGCTCAACCAGTAGCGATTGCTATTCAAATTGGTAAAGGAATGAAAGGAAAAAGTTTAGATTTATATAAAAGTGCTGGTAAAACTACAACTGGTAGTTTAGATTTTATGAATAATACGGCTTCTTCTAGAATTGGAATACAGCACAAAGAGTATAATGAATCAACTGGAATTATTATTATAGATGCAGGAGACACCTATTCTTCATCCTTTACTTCTTCTACTTTTGTATTTTCAGATCTCACAACGCAATCTTCTGGCTATCTCGTAATCAATGCAAGCAAGAACCCTGCGCTTACTGGAGTAAATTCTAACATAGTAGCGGCTAGAGCATTGAGTACAACTGGAGTTGCAGTGTCTGGTGGAACTGACGCACTAGTAACAATTGGATCTTCTGATACAACCATACTTAGCAATATGTCTATAAATTCTGGTAATAGCTCATTTATTATTCCTGAAACTGGCATATACTCTGCAAAGGCAGCGATTCAATTTATCTCTGCGAGTTCTGCAGCAGCTGCAATTTTTTCTATTAAAGTATATAAAAATGGAGCATATCACTCTACTATTGCTAGTAAGACTATAGACGCTACTGTTACTGCAAAACAAGGTTTACAAGGCTGCGATGAAATTAGATGTCAAAAAGGCGATTATCTCCAGTTTTATGTAAACAAGTCAGCTGGTACTGGTAGTACTTCTACTACATCAGGTGAGTGCTTCTTAAGTGTCCTTAAATTAGGTGGAGTAAATTAATTATGATACATGTATTAATAAAAAAACAAGATCAAGTTACTAACATGGGCTTATTCCAATCAATGGAGGAGGCTCAGTCTTGGCTTGATAAGCATGAAAAGTCTGGAACATTTGGACAAAAAGCTCAGCAAATAGAGCAGCAGGTAGAGATCTCTCCAGCTGTTATAGATGAGGAAGGTAATGAAATTTCTCCTGCTGTAACTGAAATGCAACTTGTAGACATTCAAGGTTATGTTGCAGAAGTTCAGGACATTTCTGAAAAAATTAGTCAAGAGAAAATTAATGAAGAATCTCTTAAGCTACTAGCTGATACTGACTGGATGATTATTAGAGAGTTAGACTGCGGAATTGCTTGTCCAGCGGAGATTAAACAGGCTAGAGCAGAAGCTCGTGCCAAGATTGTAAGATAATGTACAGGCTCATTGTTAAAAAAGATAATGATGAGCAAGTGCATGAGTTTGAAAGTGCTGAGTTAGCACAGTTATACAGAGATTATCATTTAGCTTTTGGACAATGGAATGGTATAGTAAAATGGGTTGAAGAGGCTCATCTTACGGAAGAACAAAAGATATTTATAATAGATGAAAAAACAGAACTTATAAATGGAAATATTGTAAGATTCTATAAGTTATCTGAGGGATTAGAACTAAAAATAGAAGAAGCTGACATAGGGTCTCTAAAGCAAGTTTGGAACATATTTAGAGATAAAAGAAATAAGCTACTTTTATTTACGGACTGGACGCAGTTAGCTGATTGTCCACTGAGTATGGAAGACAGAAAAGACTATAGAAACTATAGGTCTTATTTAAGAGTGCTTCCATCCCTGCATAATGACGATTCTGTTCTTTATGCAAAAGTTTATGGATTTGATGACTGGAAAAGAGGGAAGAGATAGTGGATAAGATTAAGCAACTTCAAGATAAACTAACTGAATGGTGCGTTAAAAAAGGAATCCCTGTCCCAATTCTTAGAGATGCTGTTAGTCAAAAACCGTCTGCATCTTTCACATTACTGGTAGTATCTTCTGGTATTGTTATATTTGGCTTACTAAATAAAATGGCCAAACTGGTAGACGGTGTGGATATTGACAATGCGTTACAATTTTTTTATGCATGCGCAGGATTATATTTTGGTAGAAAATTAACTTCAGATAAAAAAGAGGAATAGTATGGGAGCTGTTTTAGATATTATACGACAGAAAGAAATTTTAGAGCAGTCAGAGCCAATTAATATGGACTGGACTTCTCCTTCTTTTTCTCTTGATGACAGGGAAGATGAGTTTTCTATAAATGTTTTTTATGAAAATGGTGTAGCATTTAGTGGCCAACTAGTGCTGCAAGTATCTGCAGATAACATTAACTTTGCGGATATTAGTGAATCTATCCAAAGCGTTACAGACTCTTCAGGTTTCCACATGTGGGATATTGCGGGATCTGGAGCGTTATACGCTAGAGTGAAAGTGGTAGTTAGTGGCGGATCAGTTGATATTACTAGAATTTTCTACGCTGGAAAACAAAGGCATTAATCATGGCAAATACAGTTATACGATTAGGTTATATAAGCATATCAACAGGATCTGGAGCTGGATTTGAGGAGTATGCATCATTAAGTGCGTTTCCATTAATTGGACAGAGTGAGGTTATTTACGTAGCTTTAGATACTAATAAGACTTACAGATGGTCTGGAACTGTATATGTGGAGATCTCTCCTTCGGAAGTAATTTCTGTTAATGGTGAAGTCGGAGCTGTAGAGCTAGATAAAACTGATATTGGTCTTGGCAATGTAGATAATACTTCTGACGCAGATAAGCCAATTAGTACAGCAACTCAAGCCGAGTTAGACTTAATCACTGATGTAAATTGGACTGGCGATTATGATAATGGAGTAACCTACACTGTTGGTGATGGCGTAATGTTCAATGGTGCTTCGTTCAGAATGATCGTATCAATTGGAGCAGCAGGTTATAATCCAGCAGCTTACCCAGCAAATTGGCTTCAAGTTACAGATTACCTTTCAGCTAACGATATCGGTTTAGAAAATGTAGATAATACATCAGATGCGGACAAGCCTATAAGCGACGCTACGCAAACTGCTCTAGATGGTAAAGTTGATGTAGTTGGCGATACCATGACTGGAGATTTAATTATAGATAATGGATTTGGAGGAACTCATACTGTATCTGCTGAAGGTAGTTACATAGCAACTGCAGATGTTACATCTGAATATACTAGACTTGGATACTTTACAAATCTTGCTCCAGTTGGATCTACTTTTCAAAAATATAGCGATGGTGGTATAGGATATTTGAATTTAGGGGAGTCTGATTACTCTACGGGTCTTCAAAAAACTATTGATATACAGTTAACTGGTATCGAGATGACGCAGACTCCAGATGGGTCTCCTGCAACTCCAATTATGCCAATAAATCCGGGTCATGTAACAGTTAAGAAATACGTAGATGAACAAGACGCTTTAAAAGAAGATCTTGCAAATAAATCTACAGATGGAACTTTAGCTTCTGATTCTGATACTCTTTATCCTTCCCAGAAAGCTGTGAAGACATACGCAGACTCAGTAGCATCTCAGATTCAATCAAGCCTTGATGCATCTACTTATTATCATGAGCTTCATGTTAATTATGACTATACTGGAGCAACCTCTGATGGATCTCCTTATAAACCATTTAAAACAACTCAAGCTGCTGTAAATGCAGCGCAGTTACAAAATATTGGCGGTAATACTGCAATTCTAATTCATTTAAAAAATGATCTTACTATGGTAGAGAATATCGTAGTTAATAATGCAGTGTCAAATTTATACATTATGCCAGCTGTTAGAAATAACACTTCATCTGGTCCTTTTAAAATTATCGGTAGCTTAACAATTAGCGGATCTCAAACTAATAGAGTTAGAGTTCAGGATATTGAATTTGCTCCAACTTCTGGGTATGCGTTAACGATTAACGATACAAATGGAAGGCACTTATTTGAGAATTGTGCATTTGTAAATGGATCTCTTCCGGGACAAGCGGGAACTGGTGTAACTTTAATTAGTACTTATAAGAACTTTATTGAATTTGTAGACTGTACTATAGAAGGTGTTTTTAACATTGATGGAACTCCTTCGGCAGGAACAACTGTAACAATGTATAGGTGTAAACTTACTTATGCGAATGTTATTGTAAATAGCGCAAACGTATCGGTTGGAATGTATGATACTTATGGATTGTATGGACTTACTCACACAGCTGGTGCACTAGCTATTACTGGATTGTGGGGAGCTATTGGCTTTTTTAACTCTACAGCAAATGTATCTGCCACTAACTTTATAAGTTTATCCAATGTATCTCTTCAAAAATATGATCTAAGTTTTGTTCCTTTAAATAAAACAGGAACTTGCTTTTATCAATTAATGAACGTACATCGTGGAGAAACAGCCGATGTATTAAATGGAACTAGAACAGTTTATGGCCCAACAGCTACAGACGCTGGTTATAAAATGGGCGTATCGGGTAATTGGTCTCCAGCTGTATCCAATGTGGCTGGTGCGTTAGATCAACTTGCTGCTAATAAAATATCATCATCTGAGAAAGGTGCTGCTAATGGCGTAGCTCCATTAAATGGCTCTTCTAAAATTGACGCTACTTACTTGCCAAGTTACGTAGATGACGTTGTAGAAGTTGCTAACTATGCTGCACTTCCCGGAACAGGTGAAACTGGAAAAATTTACATTACATTAGATACAAATCTATGCTATAGATGGTCTGGATCAGTGTATGTAGAAGTATCTCCTGCACCAGTTACATCAGTTAATGGAAAAACAAACGCTGTAACTCTAAATGCTGTTGATATACCATTTTCTCCAACTTTAACAATATTCTCTGATGATGTTCAAGCTGCGATTGAAGAAGTGCAGACTAATGCTATGGCTAGTACTGCGGCTATTTTTGAAGACACAAAAGAGCCTACAGGATTTGTTAATAGAGCTGAGTCTACTACATCATTCTCAGATTTAGATAGAAAGTTTACAATTACTCCAGTCTCCCCTTCTTTTAGCTTTTATATTAAAGGTGAGAAATTTACTAAAACTGTGGCGCAAGAACTAACTATTCCTAATCTTGCTGGAAATCATTATATTTATTTTAACGCTGCTGGAGAACTAGAATCTACTCAAGTTTTTAGTAGTGATATAATTGAAAGTTACGCTTTTGTGTCAATTATTTACTGGAATACAGATACAAATACGCACGTATATTATGCTGAAGAAAGACATGGCATAACTATGGATGGTGCGACACATTCATACCTACATACTACTTTTGGATCTAGATATCTATCAGGACTTGCTTTACAAAACTTCACAGCTGATGGTAACGGAAGTTTAGACGCTCATGCTCAGTTTACTGCAGATGAAGGATCTATAAGAGATGAAGATATTCTACTTTCTAGTGTTGCTCAAACTGAAATTCCTATATTATTCAGACAAGGGCAGCTTTGGAGAAAGAAAACTGCTGATGCATTTCCAGTTATCTATAGCGGGACTGCTGGATATACAGGTGCAAGTGGAAGACTTCCATATAATCAGTATATCGCAGGTGCTTGGCAGTTAACAGAAGTAGCTACAGCTAATTATGTCTTAGTTCATTTTTTTGCAACTAATGATAAAGAAAATCCAATAGTTGGTATTCAGGGTATTGCTGAATATAATAATGCTCCTCAAGCAAAAGCAGCTGCCAGTTCAGAAATTACAAGCTTAACTGGCTTACCTTTTGCTGAATTTGTTGCAATTGGTACTGTTCTATTCCAAACTAACTCATATACAAATACTCCAGATGCTCGTGTTATAAGTGTAAATGGTGGGAGTTATATTGATTTTAGAGGAACGCAGCTTTATACGCCAGCTGGTACTGCCACTACACACAGCTTATTATCTGGGTTAACTAACGATGATCATATCCAATATCATACAGATGCTAGAGGAGATATTAGATACTATACTAAATCTCAGGTAGATAGTCTTATATCTGGGGTATCTTCTCCGGGAGATATTGATGAGACATCTTTCAGCATATCCAACTCTCAAGCATTGCCTGATGGCATCCATAATTTAACCTTCTCAAACGCTGTAGTAAGATCTTTTGAAGTGTTAGCTTCTGTAGAAATTAATGCAACTGCGCCATTATTTGAAGTGTTTAAAATTCAAGGTGTGCAAAAAGGCTCAGAATGGGATATATCTGTTAGTAGCTCTGGAGATGTGTCCGGTGTACAATTTAGCATAAACTCATCTGGTCAGATGCAATATACTTCGGAAAACTACACTGGTTTTGTATCTGGTACGATTAAATTCAGGGCCTTAACTACTTCTGTGTAAACTACTTTAAGTGATTTTAAGTAGTTATAAATACTAGGATTAACACCCTTATATTACAGAGGTTTTTAATGTCAGATAACAAAAATTCTCAATATGATCCGGGGCTGATTGTTAAGGAAGTCCATGACTTTTATGGAAAATCTCTTAGAGTATCAGATTCTAGATCAGTTGTTGATAAATTTTATACACATTTTAGAGTTTCTTACACTGATGCTAATCTACCATCAGAGGTATCATATTTTAGAGGAACTCAAGCTCACAAGACAACTATAGGTTGTATCTCAGACGATAACGCCTCTCTACAAAACTCATACATAAAGTTATACTCTGCGCCAGATAATAAGCCATTCTACTTATGGTTTAATGTTGACGAGCTTGGAACTGATCCAAATATTGCAGACTCTACTGGTATTGAAATACCCATACAAAGCAACGATGACGCATCAGTTATTGCAGTAGCTATGTCTTTAGTTATAAATACTCTGCATAGGTCTGATTTTATAGCATCTAGAACTCACTCTGTAATAGAGATCGCTTCTGTAGGACTTGGTACTGTTACTAGCTCTTCAGATTTTGGAACAGACTTTGTAATATCTAACTCTGTTGGAAAACAAGAGTTAATAAGTCATATCCAGATTTCTTACGAGAATCAACATCCTATTTACAAAGGTCAAGTATTAAAGAATTACATATTCAATGTTTTTTCTGGGCAATTTGAATTAAAAGAAGATCTTACGAATGTTGTTCCAGAAGTTGTATGGGATGAGATCTCTACAACATTCCCAATGGAAAATCAAGAGCTATATTCTTATAAAAATAATTCCGTTTTAGTTCAACATATGTTAGTGACTTATGCCGACTCTACAAAAAAGGCTATAGTCGCTATTCAAAAAACAAGGTACTAGATGGGCTGGAAATTTGATCCTTTCGCAATGGATATTGTCTGGGTTACATCAGTTACTATTGTTGAAAATGTTGGAGATATAGATATGGGAACTATGGATAGCGATATTGCTATTGACTTAGGTTCCAGAGAGGACAGCCCTTCGGGGATTGACCAAGGTTTGAGAGTTTACGATGGCGATATTTAAAGCACCTAAATTAACTACTGCTCAAAGAAATACCCTAGTATTAGAGGTAAGTGAATTGGTCTATGATTTAGATCAAAAAGCCTTTTATGGAGGAGATGGTAGTGCTCAAGGTGGATTTCTAGTAGGTGCTACGTCAGGGTTTATTGTTGAAAAAGTTGAATTAACTCAACAGAATGTAGATGACAAATTTGTGACGCTTGCGCAGACACCCTTAATTCCTAGTGCAGTCATAGTTGTTCCAGAGGGAGGAATAGCTCAGGTAAATGGAATTGATTTCCAGATAGAAGGGAATAAGCTACTTTGGAGTGGACTAGGGCTGGATAATTTTTTAGACGAAAACGATGTGCTGCTAGTGCAGTACTAAACTCAAAAGGGAGAGTAACATGGCTCAACAAATTAAAAAGAAGTTTATCGGCCAAGATCAGGTTGATGGATCTAAGGTAAAACTTCTTAAAGACCAGTCTTTACGTGGTCAAAAACAAGATGGTTCTGATGTAGAACTATTAAAACTAGATGGTAGCGACAAGCTAGTATCTGATGGGCAAGAAATTGCTTTTAAATCACAAGTAGATGCTGAACAAGCTCGTGCTGAAGGTGAAGAATCTCGTATTGAGGGATTACTTTCTCAAGAAGTTTCTGACCGTCAATCTGAAGTTTCTCGTGTAGAAGGTCTTCTTTCTGATGAAGAAGCTGCTCGCATCGCTGGTGACTTAGATCTTCAAGGTCAAATGGATTCTGAAGAATCAGCTCGTATTTCAGCAGATCAAACTCTTCAATCTAATTTAGATTCTGAAGTTTCTCGTGCTGAAGGAGAAGAGTCCCGCATTGAAGGTAAAGTAGATCAAGAAATCTCTGATCGTCAATCTGCAATATCAACTGAAGAAGCTGCTCGTATTGCTGGTGATGCAAGTACTTTAGCATCTGCTAATGAGTACACAGATGGAGAAATTGAGACACTTAGTCAGTCAGTTAATTCACAACTTGAGCAAGAAATTGCTGATAGAGAAGCTGCTGATCAAAACTTACAATCTCAAGTTAATACTGAAAAAGGTCGTATTGATGCAATTTTATCAGCATCTCAAGCTGATAAAGATAGCTTTGCTGAAATCGTTGATTTAATCAATTCAGTAGATACTGAGAATGATTCAGCTTTCGCTTCTTACGTTCTTTCTAATAATGCTGCTCTAGCCCAAGAAGTTTCTGATAGACAGTCTGGAGATCAAACTCTTCAGTCTAACATTGACTCAGAAGAATCTCGTGCTATGGGTGTTGAATCTGACCTCCAATCTCAAATTGATTCTGAGGAATCAAGAGCTATGGGAGTTGAGTCTAGCTTACAAAGTCAAATTGACGCTGAAGAGTCTAGAGCTATGGGCGTTGAATCTGATCTTCAAAGCCAGATTGATACAGAAGAGTCTCGTGCTATGTCTGCAGAATCTGCACTTAGCGGAAGAGTTTCCACTCTTGAAGCAGATGCTGTAACTAAGACTTATGTTGATACACACGATGGTCTTTTACAAACAGCTATTACTGCTGAAGAAACAGCGAGAATTGCTGGAGATGCTGCTCTAATGTCTACTATCGAAAATCTCGATGGTTATGCACTAGACGTTCGTGATGATTTAGACGCTGAAATTGCTGCAAGAATTGCTGGTGACTTAGATCTTCAAGGTCAAATTGACAGTGAAGAAGCTGCTCGTATCGCTGCTGTTTCTGCTGAGCAAACTGCTCGTGAAGCTGCGGATTCTACAGAGCAAGCTGCTCGTATTGCTGGTGATGATGCTTTACAAGCTTCTTTAACTCAAGAAATTTCTGATCGTCAATCTGCAGTATCTGCTGAAGCTTCTGCTAGAGAATCTGCTGATACTACGCTTCAATCTAATATTGACGCTGAAGAATCTCGTGCTATGGGCGAAGAGTCTCGCATTGAGTCTAAATTTGATGGAATGATGTCTGATGAGCAAACTGCTAGAGAAGCTGCTGACACTGTACTTCAAGGCAATATTGATGTTGAAAAAGGTCGTATTGATGCTATTCTTTCTGCTTCTGAAGCAGACAAAGATAGTTTTGCTGAAATCGTTCAGTTGATTAACTCTGTTGATACTGAAAATGATCAAGCTTTTGCTGGATATGTTCTTTCTAATAATCAAGCTCTTGCTGATGAAGTATCTGCTAGAGAAGCTGCTGACACTGTACTTCAAGGTCAGATTGATGCAGAAGTAGCAAGAGCTACTGAAGCTGAGGGATTTTTACAGGATGATATAATAACAGAAACACAAGCTAGACAAGCTGCTATTTCTAATGTTATGCAGCAGACAGACGAGAATTTTATTATGAAAAATTCTCAGAACAGAGCCAGTGGTGAAGAGGATATGTATGGTACATATGTTGGAAATGATCTAACATTTGAAATGGGTAGATATTCTGGAGGTACTTCTGGATCAGGTACAGTACTTTTTAGTGGAAATAGCTTATCCAGTGAACTTAAGTTAATGGCAAAAAATCAAAATGGAGATTTTGTTTCCTATTCTAGATTACAACCGAGTAACTGGATTGTTAGCGATTACATGGGATCTAATAATGTTCAGATTGCTCCGGGAGTTATACACGTACAACAAGGTAATAAGCATTTAGATTTTAGTAATTTTGACGTAGGTCAAATTGAAATTCTAAATTTTGAAGATTATTCTCCTGTGATGCCTACTTTAGCAGGTAGTTTAGTTGTTAAAGCTTATGTTGATCAAGAAGTTTCTGATCTTTCTAGTCGTTTAGACGCTATTGAGTCTGAAACGGATGGTCCTTTCTTTGAAAAACAAAAGTTTATTATCGATGAAGCTTCTGAACTTAGCTCTATTGAGTTAAGCCACGAGTGTATCGAAAACTCACTTGTTGTTTGCGTCGGTCGTCTAATGGCTCACAAAGATGAAGATTACTCAGTATCTGTTGTTGGCGGTAAAACCGTTCTAACATGGATGGGTGATTTTGCTCAAGGTGGATCTGAAGGCATCGAGAATGGTGATGTAATTTTTGTTACATTCGCTAGAGAAGTCTAATTAATTCTACGGGAGGGGAGAAATCCCCTCTCTTTTTTTGTGCGGTAATTCTGCTGAAACGCACACAGCAAAGGAAAAAATATGGCTAATATATATGTAAAAAAAGATGGCTCTGGAGACAGTGTCACAATTCAAGGTGGTATCCAGTTAGCACAGGTTGGAGATATTGTAAATATCGAAGCTGGTACGTTTGATGAGAACTTAGATCTTTGGAAAGGCGTTACCCTCATGGGTGCTGGAATGGAATCTACTATTGTCACTGGTGCTATTAGATCTGCAATAACTTCAAAGACTTTTACTTGGACACTCGGTGCTACTACTCTTACTATTTTCGGTGCTGGTAACAACACTAGTCAATATGAAGTTGGTAGAATCGTATCAGGTACAGGTATTCCTGCAAACACTAGAATTGTTTCTAAAACAAGCACAACTTTAGTAATTTCTGCAGCTACAACTCAAGCAACTACAACTGCAAGATCTGTTGCTATGACTCTGCAAAACGATGCCACTATAAGAATGAGAGGTGTCGGTCCTAAATTAGAAAACTTGAAAGTGGTCGGATTTGACGGGGCTTCTCCGGGAGGTGAGTTTCCAGCAATTTATTTTAAAAACGCAGGACTTGGATCTGTTCCTTGTACTCAGTTTTCAGTTAAAAACTGTGAAATTGAAGCTAAGGGAGAGGGTGCACTTCTTAGTGATTACATCAATACTGTAGGAAATGGAACTGTAGAGGGATGTATTATTTCTGGAAAAACTTTTACTGGAAGTGTTCCGGGGATTGGAAATCAATACACAGTTGCTAACGTCCCAAGAGCTTTAGTTTTTTTTGCAAGTCCTAACTTGCCAATTACATTCAAAAATAACACTATTACAGCTACAACAGGTGGGATTGCCAGCACTGGTCTTCCTTCTTATAATACAGCTGTTACAATCGATGCTTCGTCAAGTACTGTAACTGGGAACACCTTTAACGGTGTTTTTGGTACTGGATTTGCATTACGTTGTAGAAATGTTATGACAATTGAAGATAACATTAACTACTCTATTGCTCCGTATACAAATAACGGATACTATTTTGGAGCTTCAGGATCTGAACAAGTTGGAATGAATGTTGGAACTAACATTACAATAAGTCAAGAACTAGTTGCAGTAAGTGTTGTGGCTGGTCAACCGTTAGAAGTAGAAATGAGCAAGAATATTCTAAAGAGTATGACGCAAGTTTCTTCTAGTCCCACTTTTTCTAATGATGCAAACTGGGGAATGGTAAGTTACGTATTTAAGCACACTACGTCTTCAAAGAGACTAGTTGCTTCTTTTACAGACTTTACTGAACCTAAGAGTGTAAGTCTTAAGTCTGGAATGGTGTCGGGAGATCAATATCAACTTCATAAGATTATTATATCTACTCCTTCTAGGACGCTATTAGTACTTAAGAGAAGTGATATTTCTGACGCATCTAGTTTTGATTTTACTTTAGCTTAGTAAGTGGAAGGGGAGAAATCCCCTTCTTTCTATTTTATAACTCTTTAATATTATTAAAATCACTATAAAAACACCCTTACTTAATGTAGCATAAGGAGCTATAAACTATGGAAAAGAAAGCAAAAGCTAAGTCTGAAATGCTAAAAGAACTTTCTAAGGAAATGTCTGATGACATGTATTCTCCGATGAAAGACATGATTGGCAAAAAAGGGCTTAAGAAAGTTTCTGTAATGTCTGACTCTCCGCAAGGTCTTGAAAAAGGCCTCTCTATGGCAGAAAAGCTTATGAAGCTTAAGTCTAAGCAGGGTGGCGAATCTGAGATGGAAGATGAGTCTTCTTGTGAAATGTGCAAAGGCAAAGGCTGCCGTGCTTGTGAATCAGAAGAAAGTGAATCTCCAGAGATGATGGCTGCGGATGAAGTTTCTGAGATGTCAGAAGACGAAATGATGGCTATGTACGATTTGCTAAAAGAAAAACTGGGCAAAGCCTAAAAGAGGGCTTAGATGAGCAGTATTCTTAAAACCGGGGACTTAATACGCAGTATTAAGCGTCGAGCATTCATACCTTCTAGTCAAGAAACTTTCACGGATGAAGATCTGTTAGAGATGGCTACAGAGGAAGTGAATCTTGGATTAGTCCCACTAATAGAAAGAATGCATGAAGAGCATTTGGTCTATTATATAGAAGTAGAGCTAGAGTTAAATAAGAAAAGATACCCTATTCCAGCAAGAGCGCATGGTAACAAGCTAAGAGACGTTGCGCTTGTTGATGAGAATGATAATGTTTTCGAAATGCACAGATACTCAATAAATGAGCTATCTGACTTTTCAAACACAACTGCTTACATTAACGCTCGTGGATTCTATTTAGAAAACAATGACGTCCTTTTAACAAACTTCCAGACTAATATCGGTCAAAAACTTAGACTATACTTTTATATGAGGCCTAATGTCCTTGTACTAGAAAGTATGGGAGCTTCTATTCTATCTATCTCAGATGAGGTAGAGGATAACCAGATTTCTCCAGTTTCTGGGTCTATGACTAGTCTAGTACCTTCTGGATCAAAAACAATTATTACATCAAGTAATCATGGGCTACCATCAAATTCCAAGGTTAGAATTTCTTCAACAGGATTTACTATAGATGGCAATGTTTATGCGGTTTCTATTATTGATGCAAATACTTTTAGTATTGGGGCTACTATCCCTTCTACTGGAACTTCCGGTACATTCACTCTAAGTATAGATGTAAAGAAACTTAGTTTAGACTCTTTTCCAAAAAAGTTTAATCTAGCAACATCTACTCATTTTGATTTTGTTCAGCATATCTCGCCAAACAAGATAATGTATTACGATATCCCTGTTAATAAAAAAGATGACTCAGTGTTTACAATTAGCTTCCCTGCAGATGCGTTCTCTGAGCTTCCAGTTGGATCTCACGTTACAGTTGCTGAAGACAGTATTGTGCCAAATATCCCTACTGAGCTTCATCCTATTTTAGCTCAGCGTGTAGCTGTTTCTTGTTTAGAGGCTATGGGTGATGAGGCTAATAAGCAGTCTGCTGAAAGAAAACTAGCGGCTATGGAAAAAGACGCAGGAACATTCTTAGACAATCGAGTTGAGGGTGCTCAACAAAAAATAAAATCTAGACATTCTCCATTAGTAAATACATTAAATACTTTAGGAAGACGAAATAGAAGGTGGTAATTCATGGCGGTACTAACGATCAAACGAGGACTAGTAACTTCGCCAAATGAATTAGCTCTGCCTGATGGGGCACTTTCTGTAGCCGATAACTGCGTTATTGACTCTGATAATATCATAGAGCCTAGAAGAGGATTTTCTGAGTTTGGAAATAAAACAGATGAGTCTGATTCTGTTGTAAAACAGTTAATGACCTACAAGGGTCGAATAATTAGACATTTCGATAGCAAGCTAAGTTTTGACTCAAACGGTAATGGATCATTTCTAAACTTCGATGGCTCATACTCTGAACTAGTATCTAGGCTAAGAATAAAATACTTCGAGCTTAACTCCAATCTATACTTTACGACAAACGAAGGTATTAAGAAAATATCGGCTAAATCGGCTGATGACTTTTCAACTAATGCTGACTATATTACTAACGCTGGAGGAGTAAAAGCAGTAGGTCTTGAGGCTAAACTTGTTCCAAATGTGGCTGGGTTTTTACCAGCTCAGTCTAAAGTTGCGTATAAGGTGCTATGGGCTAGAAAAGACGCTAATGGTAATATCATAAGAGGCGTTCCCAGCTCTAGAAAAGTTATAACCAATACCTCAACCGATGTTAATACTGGAGAATCATTTACAGTTACAGTGTATGACGCTGGTGCTGGTATTCATAAATCATTCGATTCTACTTCTAGCATATCTAGTGGAGTTCAGACTACATTCTTAGCTGCTGCAGTAAATATTACAGACAATACAATCGCACTAACTACTGGCGCAACCGATCACAATTATCAAACAAATGATTTAGTAAAGCTAGTACAAAATGGAACTGATGCATTACCTACAGGACTTTCTGCTGGTAACTACTATGTAATTAGAGTAGATACTAATAAGATTAAACTAAAGACAACTCCTACTGGAACAGAAGTGGATATTACTGCGACTGGAGTTAGTGGTATAATTGAAAGCACTAATGTTGGAAAAACAATTACAATAACTTCTCATGGATACGAAGATGGAGATAAAGTTAGGCTTTATGGAGTGTTGCCAAATGAACTTGATACTACTAAGACCTATTATATAGTAAATAAGACAACCGATACATTCCAGTTATCTCTTACCTCTGGCGGAGCTGCAATTTACTTAACTAAAAAAGTTGGAACAGCTAATATCTACAGTGGCTTATCTAGTAATGACTTCTTTCTGTTTGATTCACCAACAAATAAATTTGCTGCATGGTTTAATATATCTGGAGAAGATGTTTCTCCAACAAGTAGTCTTTTACTTGGTCGTCAACTTATAGAAGTTCCTATCTATAAAATAGCTATAAAGAATAAGATAAACTATGCTTCAAAAATAGCAGAGTCTCTTTACACAATATCAGATATTGAAGTAGAGGTTGGCACTGAAGTTGTTACTGTTACTAACCGAGATGGCGGAGATGTGTTGGATGCTAGTCAGGGCGGTATGGATGTAACATACGCTGCAGTATCTAAAATTTATGACGGTAGAACAGCTATAGGAACTCCTGCGAATGTACAGATTACTGCCATAGTTCCGGGGGAAATAGCTAGTAAAGACTATTTTTATGAGGTGTATAGGACAGCTGTAGTAACTGTTCAGACTGGTCTAGCGCTAAATGATATAGATCCGGGAGAAGAGTTTCAAAAGATATTTGAGTCTCCAGTTTCTACAAATGGGACCATTCCTTCAGAAGTAGTATTTGATGATACCTTACCAGAAACTTTTAGAGAGGGTGGAGCATACCTTTACACTAACCCAGTAACAGGTGAGGGCGTACTTCAGGCAAACGAAGCTCCTCCGATATCACACGATGTCGCTATTTTTAAAGGGTCTGCATTTTACGCAAACACTAAAGAGCGTCATAGATTACAATTTAATATACTATCTGTATCTCAGTACACATCGGGTGTATCTAAGTTATTTATTGGTAATTCTACAAAAATGAATACTTACACTTTTGTAGGAAAAAATGAAATTTTAAAATTTACAGCTAAGAAAAAAAGTGAAACTACCGAAAGTTCTTACTTTGATATAATGTCAGCTCAAAATAAAATAAAATATAGAGTTTGGTTTGATAAAGGAGGATCTACTCCTCCTGATCAAGATAATTGTTTATTGCTTAAAGTTCCAATGCAGACTTATGAAGATACCATTCAGGGTTCTGTAGACGCTTTTGTTGAGGCTTTTTTTGATATTAATGATTTTTCAATAACAAATATTAATCATGAGTTTAACTCTCTTGATGATGTAAATAGTTCTACAGAGACAATCACTATTCCAGCTCATGGATTTTTAGATGGTGATACTGTAACCTTTTCTGGGACATCTCCAACAAATATTACTAATGACACTGTTTATTATATAGTAGATAAAACTGCTGATACCTTTAAAGTATCGCTATCTAGTGGAGGAACTCCTGTGGATATTACTGCTATTGCAGGAACTTCTAGGGTGGCACAAACAACCGTTATTGTAACTTACGCTGACAATGGTGACGCAGATCCCGTAGTTCAATCTTCTCCAGCTACCGGTTGGATTTCTCCTACTATAATTCAAGAAGGTGATGGAGAGAATGCTTCAAATAATGAAGTACTATTATCAGGACTCGCTTCTCAATCCTTATCTATTGAAGACACAGCTAGATCTTTAGAGAAAGTCATAAACAAAGACCCTACTTCTCCAGTAAATGCATTTTATTTATCAGGCTTAAATGACCTTCCCGGATTGTTATTACTGGAATCTAGGTCTCTTCTGGATGACCCATTCTACCTAGCTTTTAATGAAGAGTTTACAGACTCTCTAGGTAATCCAATAGCAGTATTTGAACCTAGTTTGCCAGTAGCGAAAACAATTACTAGCATTGTAACTTCTACTCCTGAAGCTGTGTTTTATACAACCCCTGTTTTGCATGGATTATCTTTAAATCAAGAAGTTTATGCATACGTAGACGCTACCATTGACTCAGTAAAAAATCCTACTATAATAGGTAAGAAGTTGGTGTCTGGAATACCTTCCACCACATCGTTCAAATTATCTGGTGTTTCTTCAGCATCTCTTTCAGCTTTTCAACAAGCTATTGTATTTCCAGCTGATGTGGTTTCTGATAACTCTGTAAATCCAAATAGAGTGTATTTTTCCAAGATTTACCAACCAGAGGCTGTGCCTCTTGTCAACTATATTGATATTGGAGCAAGAGATAAGAAGATTCAAAGAATCATCGCACTTAGAGATAGTTTAGCTGTTCTAAAAGAAGAGGGTGTGTACATCATATCAGGGCCTTCTGCTCCTAACTTCTCAGTGAGGCTTTGTGACTCCTCTGCGTTAACTTTCGCACCAGACACGGCTGTTAACTTGAACAACCTTGTGTACGTACTAACGAGCCAAGGTGTGGTTACTGTTTCAGAAACAGGTATCCAAGTTATGTCAAGAAATATTGAGAACAAGATACAGGAAGTGACTACTTCCAAGTTTGATTATAAAATGATGAGCTGGGGACTGTCTTCAGAGTCTGACAGATGTTACATTCTATGGCTTCCAGAAAAGACAACAAACCAATATGCAACACAAGCATATAGGTATAATACATTTACTAGAGCTTGGACTAGATGGACAAAGCCAGCTAATTGTGGAGTTGTAAATCCCGCAGATGACAAGATGTACCTTGGAGACTCGTCAGGAAGACCTTATGTTCTTCAAGAAAGAAAGAATTTTGAAAGACAAGATCACGCAGACAGAGAGATCATAAAGAGCATACAGCCTGATGGAGTTAGTGGAACTACTCATACCCTATCATCAGCTTCTGAAATAGCTATTGGTGATGTTATGACTCAGATACAGTACTTAGATATAAATAAATTTAATAGATTCTTAAAGAAACTAGATAGGGATAGGTTCTCTTCATCCCCTGATAAATATATAACTCTAAAGGCAGTAGCAGGAGACAGCTTAGGACTTAAGCTTCAAGAAGTTGAAGCCAAACTACTATCGGATGGGATTATAATAACTCCTAGCAGCTCTGGATCAGATGTAGCAGCAGATATTGCTAATAACTTTAACGCAATTGTTACAGTTTTAAACGATCCTCTTACCTTGAATAATTACAAAGACTACAAGTATGTTGAAGACGCACTAACCTACGAAGTACTCATAGTTGGAGTGAATGTAGGAACTAACTCTGTTACTACTAAGTCACAGAATAAGTTTGTAGCTGGGGATGTGTCCATATTCAAAGGAATACAGTGCATTGTTCAGTACGCTCCGCAACACTTTGGAAAACCAGAGGCTACTAAGCAGATATCAGAAGGAACGCTAATATTCGACCAGAATAACTTCTGGGGCGGATCTGTTGCCTATTCTTCAGACAGATCTTACGACTTCTCTAGTATAGAATTTTCAGGAAGAGGACCGGGATACTGGGACGGATACAACTGGGCTAATGCTACTTTTGGTGGAGAAGGTAATGAAGTTCCTGTGAGAACTTTACTTCCAATTGACAAGTCAAGATGTAGGTACTTGCATGTGCAATTTACCCACATTAACGCAAGAGAACAGTGGAAACTAATTGGAGTTTCTTTACAGCCTAGAGAAGTGTCTACTAGAGGGTACAGATAATGCCAAAATTATCGGATATTAGAAGAATTGTTCCTGAAGACTACGAAGAAGAATTTCAAGAGTCAGCTGAACTAATAGCTGGCTCTTATAATGAATTTGCTGACGAAGTGTATCAGCTAGTTAATGGTGGACTTGACTTTGATAACTTAGCTAGGGCCTCTATTAGCATAGACATAACTTTTGACGCTTCTGGTAATCCTGTTGGAAATGCCAGTATTTCATGCAAACTTGCGTACGTGTCTATGGTCCATATTGGAAAGATTCAAAATCTAACCAATAAGTCAGCTAGGATAACTCAAGTTCCCTATATAGACTGGACCTACTCCGGAGGAGGAATTGTTAAGATTCTTTACGGAGTTGGATTTACAGCTGGTTCTAAATATAGACTAATATTAGAGCTTATTCAATAGTTTACATAGCTTTACCTATATAGAGCATTAATCTCTTTTCAATAAAACCAACTCCTTAGTGTGCTTTTAGCTATTTGGGGTGAGGGCTTGGGCTTTTAACCTGAATGTATCTTTTCTACAAAGTTCCAAACTTCCAATAACTTTGCTTGACTCTCTGGCTTTCCGCTAGGTACTTAGTGGTTTTGCGACACCTAGTCGAGTATTTCGTTTCCTACACCGGCTCGTATATCGGACTCGCTTGTAAGTCCTCTATTTCACGGTCCAAAAGAGCAAAAAGAGAAGAAATTAATCTTCCTTGCTAATATACCATAACTTTTATATACTTGCAACTGTGTGCTAATCTGTATAGGTAAAAGGATGATTTAACACCCTTATAATACAGAGGAATTAACTATGGGAATGCGTTCAAATACAAATCAAGTTGGTCAAGGAATGGGCACAGCCCTGACTGAGGAAGAAAAGAGAAAGCAGGAACAAGAACAAGCTCCACAGCCTCAAATCCAACAAACAACATCCGCAGCTCCTCGCATCGGAGAAGCTCAGGCAACAGCCATGAAAGCGGCTCCAAAAGAGCAGAAAGCTGGAACTGGTACTTTCGCTAATCTTAAAAGTTATATACAGGCTGCTCAGGGCGGAGGTCAGCAAAGAATTGCTCAGGCCGCAACGCAAAAAGTTCAGAATGTGGCAACTGGTGCTCAGAAGGGTATCCAGCAAGCTCAGAACGTATTTGGAAAAAAAGTAGAGGCAGGAAGTTTGTCTGGAATAGCTGCTCCGGGAGGAGTAGAGGCGGTTGGAAAAGAAGCCCAAGATATTATTAACGCAGCTAGAAAGGTTACATATCAAGCTCCACAGCCAGCTACTGCACCTGCTACTCAGGCCACGGCTCCTGCCACAACAGCTGCAACAGCTCCTTCAGGTGAACAACCACAGCAGTCAGTTGTAGAACCCACAGTTGCTCAAGCTCAACAGTATTTTACTCCAGAACAGCAAAAGCGTTTTGCAGACATTATTAACGCACAATATGGTGGCCCAGCATCTTTACAAGAAGCTGGACTTTATAGCGACATTGCTAAAAAAGCCAGAACAGCTCAAGAAGCAATTGGTCAAACTCAGACAGCCGCTGGAAGAGAGCAGTTGTTAAGAAATATCTTCAGCCAAGGTAGAGATTATACTAGAGGGCAATCTAAGCTAGATGCTTTACTTTTAAACACATCTCAGCAAGGTGTTGGAGAATTACAGAGTCAGGCAAAGCAAGCAGGTAACATTCAGCAGCAAGCAGAACAAGCGCAGACACAATCTGCAAATGAAGCAGCTCAGAGAGCTAAAGAAATTTCAGATGTGCAACAAGCTTCTAGAAAAGCATTTTTAGAAGGTAGAACTGCTGAAGAAGCAGCTACTGAAACTAGAATGGACAAGCTTATAAAAGATCCAGCATTAGATGCTTCTGGAAATAAAATACCTAAACTAGATATGGAAGGAAAGCCTATAGTAGATGCAGCTGGTAATCCAGTTTATCAAACTCAGTGGGACCAGCTTCCAGAATATTTTAGAGATATTATTAGAAATAAAGAAGCTAATAACAAAGCTATGCAAGCAGAGGCGTTTGCAAATTTAGACTCGTCAACTGGACTCAATGAAGCAGGATATAAAAAAGCTCAGGCTAATCTCAAGGCTCAGCAAATAGCATTAGAAAATGCTAAAAATATTAATATGTATAGAGCTATAGGTGGATTGGCTCCTGATGAAAATGTGGATGAAAAAATTAAAATAGCTCAGCAAAATTTAGATGCTGCAAAATCTGACTTAGCTGGCTACTCAGATTATTTAAAACAGCGTAAAGATATCCAGAATATGAGCATGAAGCAGCTTAGATTAAGCCCTGAAGAAGCGGCTATTCTGGGGGTATCTTCTGGTGAAGGATTTTATAATGAACTGCCAACATTAATAAAAGACGTTAACGCAGAAAGATCAAGATTAATTACAAAAGATGAATTTGCTAGACAACAAGCATTAGCACAGTTAGCAGGTACAGATATTTCAAGAGCTTTACAAAAAGATTTAATGTACACAGACGCAGAAAAAGCAGGATCTCAGACATTAAGTAGTTCTTTAGATACTCAAGCAATAAGAAACGCTCTTAATGAAGCACAAACAAAATTTAAAGAAAGTGCAGAGGCCGCTAATTTAACTGGAAGTGGTAAAAAGAAAGTGTCCAGAGGTAACTGGGCGGGAACAAGAACTAAAACATATACAGCTTCACAAGAAGGTAATGTTGCAGATATGTTGCGTCAAGCAGGATATGATGTTTCTGCAGAAAGTCCTGAAGCAGCTAAATCATTGCTAACAGATAAAGAAGCTTTAGCTAATTATTTAGGAGCAACAGATACTTCTAGAGGAGATTCTGGGAGTATGTGGGCAGAAGGTGCTGCAAGAACAGGAACAGGAGCTGCTATAGGAGCTGCTCTTGGATCATATGTTCCGGTTATAGGAACAGGTGTAGGAGCCGCTATAGGTAGTATGTATGGATCTATTCTTGGAGGAAATTCTACTCTTTCTAATGTAGTAGGAAATCTAGGTGGAGGTAGAATGAGTGATTCTGCCATGGCAGAAGTAGGTAAAGGTACTGCGAAAGAATTAGCAATAAAAGATTTATATAATAAATATAATAAATATTTAGCTGGACAAGGATTTGAAAATAGAGCTAATATAGTAGACTCTGATATTACATCAGCTAGATCTGCTGCGCTTCAAGATTTATTACGTAGACAAGGCTAAGAATGTCAAGTTTATACGCTCAATTTGTTAAAGAAACTGTTAATTGGGACACTTTAGAAGACGAAGACAGCTTTACAACTTATGAGATTCAGTCTGTTGGTCCAGTTAAGTGTTTAAAAGTTATAGAGATGTATGTTGCTCCATATGCTAGAGGTAAAGATAAGTGGAGAGATTTAATGATTAAAATTGAAGAAATTGCCAGACAAGAAAAATGTAAGACAATTTCTGCACAGATAAGTAAAAGTACTTCAGAATTTACACAACAAAGAACTGCGCACTTATGCAGGTTGTTTGGAATGCAACATTCGTATGAAGATGTATATCAGATAGTTTATAATAGAGGTGTCAAATATGAGTAAGAACGCTGGAAAAAGTGAAATGTCAGATGCTACAGCATTGATGCGAGATAACATAGCTCGTCTTGAGGCAATCGGCATTCCTACCATAGAAGCTCAAAAAATTGCACTACAAAGTCCAGAGTTAGTAGGATTATTAGAAGCTGAGCAGTTGGGACCATCTGCCATGCAGGGAGTTCAAGAAGATCCTAGACTTAAAGCAGCTCAAATGGCAGTTTTAGAGGAATATGCTAATACTGGAAATAGAGGTGGATTAGATGCTGCATCAAGACTTAATATAGAACAAGGATTAGGAAGAGTAGCAGGATCTGAACAGGCTAGGCTTCAAACTATCGAAGAAGATCCTACTTTAGGTCAAGGTCAGAAATTAGCCCTTAAAGAGAAGGCAATACAAAATGCTGGTCAGGCTGGAAGAGATATTGCATTACAAACAGCTGCTCAAGCTCAACAAGCTAAAATGGCAGCATTAGGACAACAAGGAAGTATGGCCTCTCAAATGTCTCAACAACAACTTGCATTAGCTGGACAAAAGGCTTCTGCAGCAGACGTTATAAATCAGTTTAATACACAAAACAGACAAAATACAAATCAATTTAATGCTCAAAATAGAATTGCAACACAAAGAGGAACAGAGGCTACAAAAAATCAACAACAACTTTATAATACAGGACTTATTCAGCAGCAATTTCAAAATGAAATGGCAAGAGCTACGGGAATCACCGGTCAACAATCTAATCTTGCTAATTTATATGGACAACAAGCAGCCTCAGCTCAACAAGCTCAACAAGCTCAGACAGGAGCACTACTTAACTTAGGTGGTACACTTGGAGCAGCAGCTTTAACAAAAGGGAAGTAGTATGGCAATGTTTCCATTTATAAAAACAGAAGAAGATGATAACTTATTGCAGGAAATTCCTCAGTCTCCAAGCTATGAAGATTCTATTAGAGGAATAGCTGGATACCAACCAGAAGAAGCTCCAATGGCTTCTACTTCTCCAGACATTACAACTGCACCAACTGCACCAACTGCTCCAACTAAACTAGCTGATCTGTTGCCAGCAAAGGCTGAAACTGATACGTCAAAAACTCCAGAAGCTCCTATGTCTGCTCAAGATAAGCTATTGAAAGAGTACTTACAGTTATTTGGTAAAGATACAACAGATGAGTTGAAGTCTGCTAGAGATCGTGATAGGATGCTTAAGATAGGCGGATCTATCGGAGATGCACTAGCTACTTACATTAATGCACAGGGACAAATGAATGCTAAGGTTCCGGGAGTACAGGTTCAGCAAGGTGCTGGATTAGGGAAAGTGGCTGATATGTTTGCCACAGCTCCGGAGATTCAAAGCGATATTGCTACTAGAAGAGAAGCTTTGATGAATCAATATAAGCAATTAGCTATGCAACAAATGTCTGAAGCAAAAAGAGAATCAGCTGCTAAAATTGCAGAAAATAGAAATAAAACAATACTAGAAGCAGCTCAAATTGGTGCAAGTGGAAGAAGTGATTTAGCTGAAATAGGCAGAGAAAATAAAAAAAATGAATTAATTGATAAAAATACTATAAAATTAAAGTCAGATCTTACTGAATCTCAAGCGGTAGCTACAACTATCTCTAATGTAGAGAAGTTACTAGGGTTTAATTTAGATGATGTAGATTTAGAGACAGGTACAGTTAAAGGAAAACCTGTAGATATTCCGGGAGTTAATATTCCCGGTAAAGGCAGGACTACTTTTTACTCTTCAGCAGCTAGAGAACTTGATGATACTATGAGCAACCTTTTTAACGTAGAATTAAAAAATAGATCTGGTGTTTCAGTTACTCCTCCAGAATTACAAGCACTAAAAAAAGAATTTAGTGAGGGTAAATTTAATACCGAGGAAGAAAAATTAAAAGCATTAAAAAGATTTAAACAAGCTCTTAAGACAGCCTTCAGAAATATAGAAGCTGGATATTCAAAAGAAGTGATTTCTGAATATCAAGATAGAGGGGGATTTACATCTGATAGACTTGGTAAAACTTCTGAAAAAACAACTAAAAAGGCTGCTGCAGGAGATATAGTTACTGTAAAAGGTAAAAAATATAAAGTTGCAGAAGATGGCGATTCTTTAATTCCAGTAGGTCAATAATGAAATTATCCGAATTAAATGAAAACGAATATGAAATAGAAACTCCAAAGAATGAAGAAGCTCCTCTTTCTTTGTCATCGTTGTCTGATAGTGATTATGAGATAGAAAGTCCAACTGAATCAAAAGAAACTTTACCGGAAGATGAAGTAACAGCACCTGCAATTGGGTATTTAGCTGGAAAAGCAACTCAGAGAGGTATTGAAAAAACTGGAGAATACGCCGAAAAAGGCTTAGAAAAAATAGCTCAAATGGGAGGAACTTCTCCAGAGCAACTTAAAGTTATTAAAGAAAATTTTCCAGCATTTAAAAATACAGATCCAATACAAGAGATGAATGATCTTTTAGCTCAAGCTAGAGGAACAAATACTAATATTAATGAAATGTACCAACAAGCTGAAAAGTTATTAGCTGATAAAAAAATAACTCCAGATCAATATAAAAATATAGTTCAAAATGCCATACTAGAAAGAGATGAATATGGTCAGCGAACATTTGCTAAACCTATATCTCAAAGTGAAATAAATAAAGCAGATACTAAAGTTTTAAATGATTTAAGAAAAGAAGCTGTTATAAAAGAACAAAAAATGTTAGATGAATTTGCTAAATTAAAAGCAGATGAAGCTATAAAAACAGCAGATTTTAATTATAAAATAACAAATGCTACAGATCAGCAATTGCCAAGAAATATTGAATCTGAAATAAGAAAAAATACTATAGATAAAATTAAAACTAATCCACAAGAATTTGGTTTTAAAGGACTAGAGTCTGAGATTTTAGGAGATTATGATACTAGAATAAGTAAAGAAATTGCAGCACTACAGACTCCTTTAGCAAAAGAATTTCCATCATTACAAGGTAAATCTATAGTTCCAGCGGAAGAACGTGCTTTTCAAAAAATACTAAATATGCCTAGTAAGGCAGATATTTCTGGTAATAGATTACAAGAAATGTTAAGAGAATTTAGAGATCGTGGATTTACAGAGCAAGGTCAGTTAAGTGAAAAGCCAGCGGTAGCAACAGCAACTCAAGTAAGAAAAAAAATATCAGAACTTTCTCCTGAAGCTGGAAGATTGATGGAAGCTGAAAATGTTGAATTATCTAAACTAGAAGCTTTAGAAAATGCAGGATATATAAAAAGAGTTGGCGAAGGTACTAAAACAACAATTGATATGCCAGACTCTCAAATAAATAATATGGTTAAAGATCTAGCTACTTCTTATGATAAAGCTAGTCCAACAAATGTTATAGAAAATATAGAAGTTTTAAAAAAGTATTTACCAGAAAATAAATTTAAGAAACTCCAAATAGCTGCATTAAAATTAGCAGAAAAGAAGGATGGAGGAATTGGTTATGTTAACGCTAATATAATCAATCAAATACTACAAAGTATAACTACTAGAAGCGTATCTAGAGCAGTTGCTACTTTACCCGAAGCTGTTAGTAATATGTTACCTAAAACTACAATGGTAGCAAAAGTTATAGGAAAAGGTGCGCTTAAAGCACTTCCAGCGGTAGGAGCCGGGATTGGTGGAATTGCCGCACAAGCTGCTGAAGAAGCTCTATCTCCAGAGACATCAGGAGCACTACCTACAGAAGTAGAAACAGAAGATAGAAGAAATGCTCCAATCCCAGTAAATCCACAAGAAGCAGATAGAATTAAATCTACCTATTGGTTTGAAAAAGGATATACCCCAGAAGAACAAGTTCAAAAAGCAAGACTTGCCAGCTTTAGACAAGAGCTTCCAGATCAAGGTAGAATGGATGAAATGCCATCTCCTTACGCAAAGCCTGAAGTTAAGCAATATAAAGAACAAGTATTAGCTGCTAAAAAAGCAGGAGCATTGGCTCCAACTTATGTAGAAGCCCCTCTTAAGCAAGTTTTAAAAGCTGATAGTCCAGCTGAGATCTCATCTATTGCTCAGTCTATGCAAACTATGCCAGACAAAGCTTCGCAAGAGTATAGTCGTGTATTAAGCCAAATTGTTGATGCCCCAGCTTCTCAGAAGGAAGCTGTACTATTTGGATTAAATCAGCAACCAGCTTTCAGAGAGTTAGTGCGTAAACTTAAAGATCAGCAAAAGACAGAAGAAGAAACACCCTTAATGTTAAAAGGCCCTGCTTAAAGGAATGTTATGCAAGAGCAATTAGACAAAATTGAAGAAAAAGTTGACAGAATTGAGTCTAAGATATCTAACATAGATGTTACTCTTGCTAAGCAAGAAGTAAACTTAGCTGAACATATGAGAAGAACTGAGTTGAATGAAATAGCGGTTGAAAAAATAAGAGAAACATTAGTTCCCATAAACAAACACGTAAATATGTTAGAAGGTGTTTTTAAATTTTTTGGACTAATATCTATTTTATTAGGAATTGTAGTTTCTTTATTAAAACTAATTAGTTTGATGTAAAATATTCAAAAATTAAGTTTCTAGTATGTGTAGCTTTTTTTCTACAAACTTTAATAATAGTAGTAGCATGAAGCCCTAATTCTTGTGCCGCAATAGACGCTGATTGATAAATCACTCCAGTATTAATACAAATAACAGGCTTGCATCCATGACCTCTGAGTTTTCTAGTTTCAGATATCTTTTTCTTAGTTCCCTCTGACCTTAGTTTTCCATACATTGGGTTATTAATACCTTTTACCTTTTCTGATGTTTTTCTTTTTGATTCTTCACTTCTCTTCTTGCCATACATCGGATTTCCTTTGCCAGAATATAAAACAGATCTATATTTTATAGTAGACTCTTGAGCTTTAAATCCCCACGCACCCTCTCCACCATTAGTAAGATTTGCTTCACAATAACCTAAAGATTTATACAGCTTTATTAATTCAACTTCTTTTTTATAAGCTTCTTTTTGAGTTAAATTTTTTAAAATTATTTGAACTTTATAACCAATTTTAGAAATGCTTTTCCAGTATTTGTTCCTACTCTTTTTCTGAAAAGCTCTATCCCCACTACCTTTCCCTATATAAAATGGAGTATTATTATCAATTCTTATGTGTCTATAAATATAATACTTATTCATACATAATTAGGCTTATTTCTTAATACAAAAAGCTTTCACTTTAAATGACTTACTTTCTAGAGCAACAAGCTTCTCAATAGCTTGCATGCATGTTATGTTAGATTTAAAATCCTGAGTTTTAAGCTGGACTTCACCTGACAAAGAAAAATAGTAAAAAAATAAAACGTACATTATAGTAATTCCTTTTCAAGGCTTAAAAATTTACACTTATTGCATGAGTAATAATCCCAAATGATACTAGGTTATCAACCACAATTTGGTAATCATCTGTTGTAATCACAGGTATCTTAATATCTAGTCCGATAACTGGAGTAAACCCAGCGACTGACGGAGGAACAATTCCACGTTTTTGAAAAGTATTAAAATTAGTATTATACCCACCTATCATAAAATCAGTGTACTCACCAACTTTAAAGCTAGATATTGGTCCAACAATATTCCCACAAGCCGAATCTTTACCCTTAAGAATACCTATCTTAGCCTTATCGCTTCCAGCCATAGCTATAACGTATTCGTTATGTATAGTTCCAACATTATTTATAGTATTACAATAATTTAACTTAGGAGCCATGTAGTGATGTGTTATTCCGCCGTAAATCAGGGATATCATACTTTTCCTCCATGCCACTATAAAGTTTGTGACATGCCAAAAATCCTAGCATGAAGAAAAGGAAAGCACAACATATAAAAGTTCCCCAAGTCATATCTTTCATGATCCTACAATCCAATGTTTTTCATTAGCTTTATACTTCGGAAGTTCTTCTTGCTCAAATAAAGCCTTATCTAAAAACCTAATTCTATACTGTGGATAAAGCATAAGATAGCCATCATTTGTCTGAATGGCGTGTAACTGTTTCCAGTGAGTAGGGTGGCGAGAAAACCCCTCTCCAACAAAATCTATAGTAAAAAGATACTTTCCAGACTTGGCTGGTATCATATCAGGCTTAACTTCACACTCAGCGTACCTAAGAGTTTCCATAACAAAAAAGTCAATGTCATCGCTTACACAGTCCCACATCTGAGCGTCTTGAAGGTTTATAAGCCCATTAAACTCGTCCTCTCTAAAGGTTATGGCATGTGCCGGTAGTCCAGTAAAAAGAGCACCATTGTCCAATAAAATGCTAAATTGCAAAGCTTGGTTTTGTCTAGCCCTTACAGACACTAAATGTCCAGCCGTTTTGCCATAGAAGTTAGAGTCATCATTAAATAAGAACCTATTCCAAACATACACACGAATTGGAGGCAAGTTAGCGTTACTCATCCCCAAACCCACTTAGGTTTACCACTCAACACTACCATAGAGTCTAGCGTGAATTGTTTTGGTTTAATCGCTAAGCTAGGGGCCTCAAACTGAGCGTTTAGCAAAGCTTCATCCAGTACACTGTGTAAGCCCCTAGCTCCTAATCCCTTCTCAATAGCCTTCTGCGCTATGATGTTAATAGCACTATCTTCTACCACAAGCTCAATACCTTCGCTCAAAAACCACTCTTTAAACGAGTTTAGAATAGACCCCTTAGAGTCACGTAGGATCTTCCTGTAATCGTCAAATTTAAGCTCCTGAAGCTGTGTGATAACCGGGAATCTTCCAAGAAACTCAGGTATCATGCCAAAGTCCGTTAAACTCTGCACACTTGACGACTCTAGCCCTATAAAAGCACCAGAGCATATAAACATAATATCTTTAGTGTTCATCTTCTTATCATACTCGCCATTCTGAGAGTATTTAGAAATATATGGAACATCACTACCTTCCAGTAGTTTTAGAAGTGACTGCTGCACTCCAAGACCATTAACATCTGGTCCATTTCCGTCATTAGATTTTTTACGAAGCTTATCTATCTCATCGATGTATATAATAGACTTTGAGGCCTTATACTCGTTGCCTTCGCATATACCCAGTAAGTCTGTTATAAGTTCTTCTACACTTCTTCCCTGATATCCAGAGGAAGTGAACTGAGTTGCGTCACTTGTCAAAAAGTTAACGCCTAGTATTTGAGCCAGTATGGACACTAGATATGTCTTGCCACACCCAGTAGGTCCGATTAATAGCACGTTAGACTTTTTAATAGTACTGCCGTTCATTCTTTTAAAATGGTTATAAGCGGCCACAGACAAGGCTCTTTTAGTTTTCTCATGACCGATAACGTACTCATCTAGCTGCTTTTTAATTTCTTCTGGAGTTTTCATTCTTAGTCTTCACTCTGAGTAATTAAGTCTTCAATTGTAGTGTTGTCCAGCTCTTCAACATTGCTATTGTACTGAACGTCTTCAAAAGACTCTAGCTGCAATCCTTTAGCCGCATTGTTCTGAATGTCGTATCTTCTTTTATAATCATCAGAGTTTATTTCTCTCTGCTCCCAAAAGTCATACGCCATATTGCCAAGCGACTTACTTTTCTTGTTAAAGTCTTCAATAGCAGTCTCAACTTCCATTGGATAGAACCCATTCTGATCAAAGAACTTTACGTTCTCTTTTTTCTTTGAAAGCTTCTTAGCTTTTTTAAAAAGTCTGGTAGATTCTTGATCTGTGTTGAAAGTTCCGTGAACAAACTCTTTGTAGTAATTGTTTAGAAAATCTTTCTCATTGTCATCTAAAGCACGTATTACCTTCTCACCATGTTCGTTAACTACTCCAGAAAGATAGGAAGCTTCTATAAACTCCTGCCTCTGAACTCTCGCACCTTTTTTATTCAGGTACTGAAAGTTTTTTTTGTGCTTTTTTACTTTGCCAGTGTTGCTTGTCATATTGTTTCGCAGCCTTTAAAATATCTTGGTTAACTTCAAAAATACCCTCTTTGATCATATAATACCGCTGATGGTTTTTTCGGTAATCTGGAAAGTGTTTTCCAAATGTTTGGAAGAAGGTTATTTTCTTAGCCTTCTTCTTAACTTGATCAACTCTCCAGATAGATCTATATACGTAGAATATTAAATAATTTGGTACAGCCTGAGTTCCAGATTCGATACTTAGATCCTGTATAAAACTTAACACATCTCTATTATCTTCTCTCTGCTTTCTTTGGTCTCTAGGCTTTTCTTCAATTAATTTCAATAACTCTTCAATAGATTTTGGCATAGCTACCTTAAAAAGTCAAACTAACTTTTTTGTTTCTTACTTCAATAAACTTTCTAGCATGTGAGAAGTTTTCTTTCTTAACATCTCTAGAGAACTTGATATCAATAGGAGCTGGAAGCAATGGACATGCCGAGAACACTACATTAATGATACCGAATGGAGTAGAAACTTCTTCTGTGATCTCATCTTCAATAAGAGCTTTATCACATGTAACATCAGCTACTTGATCAGCTTGTCCAGTTTTTACAGCGTTCTCTCCAAAGCTCCAAAGCTCATTAACGATAGAGGCTTCGTAGTCTTTTAGAGGAATACCGATTCGTTTAGCAGCAGCTTTGTTCATGCCAGACAATACTTGATGAATTAGATCAAGTCTAGAATCTAGTTCTCCGGGAACTTGCCCAGACAGTCCTGAGATTGCACCTCTGTGACTCATCAATGTTCCAGATGGAGTGATGTATCGAATACCGAGTTGCTGAACTACTTGATAGCCCATAGATGCAGCTGATAGTGTAATTGTGTGAACAGGAATCTTTAGTGACTTAATTGTATCAATAAATCTTAGACCGTCCGCAACAGATCCACCCGGAGTGTCTAGAACTAAATAAAGCTTATTTGAAGACGTAGACTTAGCAAATACTTCCATGATCTTTTTAGCAACATACAGTCCAGTAAATGGCTGGTTAAAAACTACACTATTATCTTTAGTAAGTGTAATTTGTGCATTTTTAGCGAAGGCAGTATTGCAAATTAAAGCAATAATCATAATTAATTTTAACATGAACTCTCCAATAATAAAAAAACAAACGTAACTGTTTGTGATAAAGTTGTAACATATTTTGTAAGAAAAAACAATATTTATTTCTTACACTCTCCAATTAATACTACTCCGTCCAAAAATCCTCCTCTTTCCAAGAACTTAGCTTCTCTTTTTTCGAAGATTAGGTCGGTTATATTTTGCTTAACTGCTATGGCTCTGATAACTTCAAGCACATCTGCCAACTCTTCTGCAAGGTCAGATATGGACTCTGCACCAGCCACTTCGTTAGCTTCCTCTACGATCTTATTCTTCAATAATTGGAGCATCTCATCATCAGACGCTTTCCTAGTATTAAGAGTTTCACCTCTTTTAGAATATACATACTCTACTATCTTGTCACGAACTAATTTTTCCACTAAAGTAACTCCCTTCCAAGAGCAGTTTTCTGCAACTCTTTCTCCAATTCACGATCTTCTAACAGTTCCTTCGCTTCTTCTATTGATATAAGACCTGACTCTAATAGAATAAGCATTAATTGAACTTTACTGTCAAAACTCATTTCTTATTCTCTCTTCTAGCCAATGCCCTATCACCTCTTTCAGCCAAGCTCTTAGATTTATGGCAAATCCAGCATATGCTCTGAACATTGTCCTCTTCACAAAACATTCTAGTTATCACCTTATTCCAATCCTTATTCTTACCAGAGTCTTCAACTGGAATAACTGGCTCAATATGATCAACATCCATTCTACCAGCTATAGCTGTTGGATAGTCATTTCTTATAGACTCTATAGATCTTTTTCCAGTATAAATTATTTGCTTGCATAAAGGGCATTTATGAAGCTCAGGGCCTATCTTAGTCTTTTTCTTTGCCCTTAATATTGGAGGCCACTGCTTTGTCAACTTTCTTAATGCCGACATTATTTTTGATTCGAATTTCTTGTCCACTAGGTTTCTCCGGTTTAACACTTACTACTTCTACTTTAGGATCAGGATACCTAACCAGCTTATCTTTTATAGCCGTAAGACCATAGTCTTGTAACATATTAAAAGCACTAACCTGTGGTAGCATTTTTCCATAGAACGGACTTCTAAACCAGTCCCCAACTAGCACTATATATAATTGCTTATTATCTAGCTCTACCAAGGTTCCACTATTATTGGACAATATCGTAGCCTTAACTGGAGTTACCCAGTCTTTTTTTGTGGCATCAGCAGCATTGCTGTTTACAACATCATCCAGTGTAATTCTAATTCCTCTAACTAATTTACTCAACTTCTACCTCGCAATAATCTTCTTCGTTTCCGCTAATTCTCATATAATATTCAGTCTGATCTACTGAGATGCATCCACACTTACAAGTAACATACTCTCCGGGATATCTGGAGCTTATTATATCTGCACAGTTATTACATCTAAGTTTAACAGGCTCAAAATAAGTCATTTCTTCCTCACTGATCTATACCCACAAGCTGACTCACATAAGTCTAAATATCCCATAGGTAACTCTGTTGTCTTTACTGAAGCTCCGCACTTAGGACATTCTCTTTCTACCACTTTCTTAACAAACTTTTCAGGCTTAGTAATCTTAACATCTTTTTCTTTTTCTTTCAACAATTTTTTTAGTTTAGCAACCTCTTGCTTGAGATCCTTTATTTGACGCTCCATCTCATATTCTATTTCTAAGTTAGCTTTTCGTTTTCTTCCCATTAGATACCTCAAGTAAGTATATTTATGATCTATCTTTACTTTTCTTTGACTTCATATACCTTTCCATCAATATAAACAATATTTGTTTTAAGACTGGTTTTTGACACAAACTCTTCAACTATGATCCATCCAGTCACGCCTAACATTATCACAAAGCTTATGTAAAATCCAATTAAAAAACTATTCATACATTTTATAAATCTCATCATTTACTCATTTCTTGAATAAGCTTATCTAAGTATATTTTAGCTTTTTTCAAATCCTCAATACCATTCTTTTCTTTATATCTCCAGACGTATTTGATTATATTACCCTCTAAGAAGTTCATTTCCTGATCTATGATTACGTCCCAGCATTCTAATTTACCACGCTTATTGTATCTAACTGGCTTTTCTACATCTTCTACTTTTTTCATAGCACAACCTCGTCTGCAGCTTGGTTTAGATAATCCTTTACTTCTTTCTCACTTAAAGCCATCCACTCACATATATCCTCTATTTTCTCGTCACATACATATAACATACATACAAACCACTTAACTCCACCAATGTGAATTAGTCCGTCCATAGCTAATCTTACCTCAGACTTGGTAGGAATGCCATAAATGAATCTGTGAATTTTAAAAATAATTTTAGCTATTTTTTTCATCGTAAAAAAAAGTTTAGAATTTGGTCTACCATTAAAAACATTTCTGCACCATGCTCTCCAAATATCTCAGCGCAAACCTCTTCCATTTGATCTGCGGTTAGGCTAGAGGAGTTTATACTGCAACACATTACATAAGCATGCATAAGCTCGTGCCTAACATACTCTGGAGATAATTCAGATAGCTTAAAAAAAATCTCATGCTCTTTTGTGTATGTAATAGCGTGACTATCTCTTCCGTGTAGTCTATGATAGGTAGAAGTTGCTTGAGCGTAGATTTTCCAATCTACACCCTTTATCTTAACTGTAAGAAACTTAGACTTTTTCATTTTAATCTCTTAATTATATCTTCCTCTTCACCATCAAGATTAGCTCTAATATACTCTCCAATTACTAATCCGTCAACCCAATAGAAATCCTTGTTCATTTCTATAATAGGTTTTGCAAAACTTAATGCATCATTCTTATCTTCAAAGCTCTTGAATTTTGGAGTACCGTCGTCTACGTATAACACCGTGTATTTCACTTCTTACCTTTACTTGCGTTATAGGCTCTCATAGCATCAGTTACTTTAGCATTACCTTTAGCAAATTTAGCAAGAGTTTCTACAAAAAGCTCTTCCATACTAAGTACATCAAATTGATTATATTTCTTCATACATTCCCAAGCTTTTCTATTACCTTTCATACATTGATCCCATAGATCCCATCCGGGAAATTGCTTATGCGATTGTTTTTTATATTTTCTATTGAAACGCTCAGTCATGTAAGCTAAGCTATACCAAGGAAGTCTTAAGTGCCTTTTAGCAATCTTCTTAGTATCTATAGTCTTATACTCATCTGGAACTGGAAGTTTATGCTCTGCAATTCTATTATTTATTTCTCCATAATCAAATCCATCACCATTTTGCCAAATAATAATATCGGACTCACTCATTAACTTAACTAATGGTTTTAATAAATCTTTTTCATTCATTAAATTCTTTTCATTTCCACGCTGATCTTTATAAAAAATCTCCTTTTCTCCAATCCATTTAGCTGACCAAGAAAGAATGGCTCCATCTTCAATCATCATATTATAACTAAGATTTTGTTGCCAAACACCCCAATGCCACGATTTCTTAGGCTTTGTTTCAATATCTACTAATAAAACTCTAGGAAGTTCTTTTTCTACATCTAAAGCATAAACGTCAATTGCATGCTTAATAGAATCTGGAGATCTAGTATAATTAAATCTAATTCTAAATTTCTTTGCAATTTCAAATCTGGAATAACCTTTCTTGTAATGAGTAAGTACAAAAGTTATTTCCGTAGTGCTCCATTCTTTTTTCACTCCAACTCCTTTAATAATCCAGTTTTTTTACTAATCTCATATTCATGATAGTAACTCTCAACCATCTTACCATGACTCATATTACGAGGTAAACAAAAATATGTATATGGTCTAGAGTTTCTAGCAATTAAAATTATTTCGAACTCCGTGTCGTTAATCATTACAAACTCGCCAACTTTAAATCTAGGTTTTTTTAATTTCCTATAAATCCAATAATAAGCTTGTGTCAACTTCTCTGTGTGTAGAAGAATAATATTGATTATAAGCAATACTGCGACTATTATCATTATTACCATTATAGCTTATGTCCCAATAAAATTAACGTAGATATCAGCGTTATTGCTTGTATCAGCACCTGCGCAAACTGTAGCTTAGATTGTAGCTTTTGCAACTTAATTCTTTCCAAATGATAGTCTTCTGGTCTCATGGCATGAAAAACCTTTTACCACTCTTAGGTGGCACTATTTGACAATGTACCCATGTTGTAGTTACAGAGAAGTCTTCAAACCAAAGACCAATGTTACCACAAAACTCTTCGTTGTTTTTAATCCATCTCTGGAGATCTTTAATATCTTTACAAACTAAGTCACAAGCCTCTCCAGACAAATGCTTGCTTTTCATTGGAATTTGTGACTTATCAGTTATACCTTTATCTTTGTATATTCTTAGATGATCCTCTAGTGATCTGTAGCCAGAACTAATGCTTAATGGCTTACCGTAAGCTTCTCTTAACTGAGAAACAATAGCGTGTAAATCTTGCAAGTTTTCCCAGTGGTCTGCTGGAATTTTTAGTAGCTCTCTAAGTTCAATCACACTAACCTCTTAACGGATGATCTTCTGGAAACTCTTGCTGCATAATTTCAAGATTCTTTCCATACTTAAGCCAGTATATGCCATTTTCACCTTTTATAAAGCTATCAACCTTAGCAATGGCCCAATAAAGTATATTGAACTTTCCCCACTTTGTCAATATAAAGTGTCTATCCACTAATGGAACTGAGAATGCAAACCTATACAGCTGATCCATATTATTCTGCCACAGATAATTCCTGTGTTTACCTTTTATTTCAAGTAACTGCTTAATTGTAGAAATAAGGCTAAACTTAGGAATTGGGTATGGAGAGAAACTCCATCCGTTAAGATGACTTTGCTTTAGAAATCCCAAAGAAGCCATTCCTAGAATCTCATCTCTTGATATTGGAGGAGAAAACTTAGCAGGACTTCTTAGCAGAACTCCATTACCTCTACAGCTGTCGAAACACACTTTGAGCATAGACATATCTAATTCAAGCCCATACTTCTCTGCATAAGCCGTATATATCCAGCCGTTATTGCTTGGTATAATATTTCTGTCCTTAACTGGCTTGTCGTGATATCGTCCCCACATGTCAATGTAATTATTCAAAGTAACTCCTTTTCTAAGGAAGAAAGTTTTCTTACAAATCTATCTTGTTCGCAAGAAGCAATATGGACTTCAATATCATCTCCATCCCATACAGTACTCATCCATCGTATAAATATCACACTATTTCTCATTCTTTTAGAAATAACAACGTAGGACTCTCCAAGCATTGGATCATACCAAACCTCTCCAAATTTAGGAGATACGTCATTACTCTTTTTTCCATCTTTCATAATCTTCTTTCTTAACTCCACACTTAGCACAATCATACACTGAACTTGTTATAAGCACAATCTTTTTCCAGTCATGGCTGCATATTTTTTGATTCCAAGGTAGGTCTACTGTTTCCTTGCAATTTCTAGGAACAGGAGGAGGTAAGCAATCTTCGCCTTCATCGTCAGGAATCCAGAACATTAAAACTCCAGAGATAAGCCTAAGCCAACTCTTTTAGAGGTATCAACTATTCCAACGGCTGATACGTTACCTATTAGTGGGATAGAAGCTATAACTCCTATATCTGCACTTCTTTGTATATTATGAGCGTCTTTTATAGCCAAAACTCCAAGTGATATTGTAGACCCCTTGGATATTATCTTAGAAGTGCTACTACTAATAGAGGATGATGTGTTAGATGAGGTATCTGATGTTTCTTCAGTAGTAGTGTCTGTTGTAGAAGTACCATCTGGCTTAATGACTGTAGTGGTACGAGTTTTTTTCTTTTCTTTCTTAGAAGAGGATGCTTGTTTAACTTCCACATACTTAGTAACTGTAACTATTTCTTGTTTAGGAGATAGCACATATCTTCCAATCAGTATGCAAACTGTAGCAATTATAAAATGAACTTTATACTTCATCATTTTTTAATCCTCAAGCTCTTGATAAAATAAACTGCCGATATAATACCAAACAATAATCCTATTATGTTGAATCTAGAATCTACTAAAAGTATGTTAACAAGTAAGCATGCATACCCACAAGTCAAGTATGTTAATTTCTTTTTCATCCTAACTCTTTTCCTAAACTAGATCTTCTACATAGTTCCTCAGCCAGTTCTTCATCGGTGAAATCTTCAAGAACAGAAAAATCTTTTATTTGAGCAAAGTCGCACAGAAATTCTTTGAGCATTTCATTATGATCTTCAATAATTTTTTGAATTTTATTATCCATTGCCTACCAACCTATCTATTACAATACAAGCAGATAGAACAACTGCCACAGTCATAGCCATTCCTAAAAAAATACTAAGCTTATTTTTAGCAACATACACTCCAATAAACTTACCTATGTAATACCCTATAATTAATTTTAAAAGTGCGATAGCCATTAAATACGTCCTTGTAGTTTAAATTTTAATTTATCTAGAATAGACATTTTGGAAACACTTTCCACCTCATAAACACCTTCTGAGTAATACTTCATTCCATCAAGTCTATAATCCCATCTAATGTATAGGTCTCCATCAGAGTTCATTTTCTTAACAGTACCAACTCCATGAATTGACATAAGCTCACAAATCAACTCCTCAACATTATCGGACCTAATTTCTTTCCTCAGTGGAGTAGTATGGCAATCTATCATTTTATTTATATTTGCATAGAATTGTAATCCATGCTTAGATATCTTTACTTTATCCCCAATATTAATATTCATTTTCTCTCCTTAATACATTTAGCTAATGTTTTATAACTAGCATTAACCGGATCTATGCACTTTACATAATATTGTTGGCATGATAATTGTAATTTAGATGTCATTTGTATGTTAGAACTTGAATCTGCACCTGCACCATTTAGCTGGCATAGTAAAGCTATTGTCTGTATAATTTCCATATCAATGTCCATCTCGTAGGTTATATGCTATCTCAGGCTTTGCTATTAAAGGCATAGCCAATAAGTTAGTATTCTCCATACAATCTTGCACTATTTCTTTAACTTTGTCAATACAGTCCTTATTGCAAGAAATTACCAACTGATCGTGAATCTGAAGACTAACCCAAGCATCTAGTCCTAATCTCAGAAATTCTCGTGACATAGCTATTGCTGCTCTATTCACAAGACTTGCAGCGGCTGATTGAATTGGAAAGTTTAGCGCATTGTTAAGCAAATTATTATACTCTTTTCTAATAGTCTTAAGATCTTCCATAGGAACTTTATGCTTATGTGATAACTTAGGTAAAGCCTTGAAGTCTAAAATAGCATCTCCAAACTTTCTGTAAATCTCTCTAGCTCTTGGTAAATGCCTTACTCTACCGAACTT
>Ga0247723_1000070_pt1 | contig 59583 bp, 58 predicted proteins | sample MSEWelMarce5H_FC_FD_189079 | JGI IMG/M metagenome (GOLD analysis project Ga0247723, IMG submission 189079) | Subsurface sediment microbial communities from gas well in West Virginia, United States - MSEEL Well Study Marcellus 5H_FC | ecosystem: Environmental > Terrestrial > Deep subsurface >...
TTTGTGGAACAACCAACCGTTTATTCTGATGTTTTTGTTGAAAGAGGTAAACAAGGTGTGATGGAAGTGAACCTAAGATTAGGTGAAGTTGACAATATGGGAGAACTAAGTGTGTATAGTGGAGGGTATTTTAAAGTGAAAAAACAATAAAAATTATATTTATAAATAAAAAGATATGGCAGTAGGAAGTTATGGTATAGTAAGACCCGCAGATGTATCACCAGAAGATGTTGAGATTTTATATCATTATACTTCTGGTAGAACAACCACGGCACCAATTACCTTGACAAGATTGAATGCTGAGGACGTTTTAACACCAGTATACCACAATGCAAATACTGTTGATGATTCTAATGTCCAAGGAAATGAAATCTTGGGAGGTTTGTACAATTTAAAGTTAACAGCTGAGAAATTCTCAGAACTTGGTGTTTACACATTACATCTTAGACCAAAACAAATTAGAACCTCAATCACAGATTGTGGAGTCTTAGCATCATTACCATCTGTTAGGGGTTTAGTTATCGATTTAAATAACGTACCTGCGGCATATAGAAATAGATTTACACCACAAGGTTTAGTTGGTTATAGAATTGAATATATTAACACAAATAGTTTCCAAAAAATACCAAACTTTTACAGAGTTGTTACATCCTCATTTTATTGTCAACCAATAGTATCAAATTTATCCAATTCAACAGATAAAGCAATACGTTACCAATATACTGACCAAACATCAAATTTGGTGTTTTTAACAATAACACCTTCATCATCACCATCGAGTAGACCGAATGTGGTTCCATTTATTGGACAACCTGGACAAAATATTATTCTAACAAATACATTTTTTAATCCAACCACACTTGAAATAGAAATGGTAGAACATGATGCAAGTACATTGGCTCACGCTCTATACGGTAATCAAACTAAGGCGATTACTCCAGGCATCTACACTATCTATGACAACAATAACAATAACGCAATATACAAACAATTTAACTTGTATGAAGTTAAAGACCAATTCAATGAAACGATGTATGAGGTTAGAGAAGAGAGAGAAATCATTGATGAAAGTTTAGACTTTGACAACATTACCGAATAATGGCAAAATTTACAAAGGTACCAAGCCAAGCGGCGAATGGATTACAAACGTTTAGTGATAGTTTAGTCGGTGTACAAATTACCGACGGTAGCAGTCAATTAACCAATACCAACTTTGCGTTAGATAAAATTATCCCACAAAGAGATAGTAAAAATTTTAAAACGTCACCATTTTCGGATTTCTTAACGTTAGATTCATTAAAAGAAGAGACAACTGCTGTAACTACACAAGACGGTGTTGCGGAGAAAAAAGAAAGTATTAAATTCAAAGGTAGTACTGACGATGCGGGTAAATCTTTATTCGGTTCATTAAAACAAAGATTAAACGTATCAATTTCAAGAATTGTAAAAAAGTTTCCGGCAGCTCTTTATGTTGATGGTACAATACCTGTTAGAATTTCAGATTATACTGCACAGAACATCACATACGATACAATATCAAAAACAACACAGTTTGAGATAGAAAAATCAAGTTTATATAATCCATTTGATATTGTTATTAACGAACCACAAAGTTTAACAATTAGTGAGACAAGTAACAATTTTAGAAATTTTTATTCCACATATAAAAAATACGTTGTAGATTATAGTGGAACAACTTATGATATATTATCATATTCCGAACCAACAAGTACCACAAATATTACTTTAAAGGTTTCAGGTAATCCATTTAGTGGAGTTACAGGAACTACAAATAGTTTTTTAATTAGACCCAATAATGGGGTAACTGAAGAGTTCTTTAATAATTTAGATGACTTAGAAGAACTTTTACTTAATAGAGAAACCAATCCAAAATACGAGGCAAGTTTTAAAGTACCAAGAGATAGTTCTGATGGAGGAACAACAGATATTATTACTGTTGAAGTTAATTGGCCGTTAGCGTTAGATGGATGGAACTTACAAACTGTAGGTTTAGATTTTGATGATTACATTTCAAAATTAAGTGATTTAGCTGACGAGATAGATGATTATAAATCTAACTTAGTTGTTAGATTTTTAGCTGCACCACAGTTATTTGAATTCGACACAAATGACAAAAAGGGAGAAACAATATTTCAATTATATGGACAAAGTTTTGATAGGGTAAAAAAATATATTGATAACATTGCTAACATGAGAAATGTTACATATGATGGTATTAATAATGTTCCCGATTTATTATTAAAGAATTTATCAGATAATTTAGGGTTAGATTCACATAATTTATTTAACGAACAAAATATAGAAGATACTTTATACACAAGACAAAATAGTGTATATGGAGGACAATCAATTGGTAAAAACTTAATTGAATCTGAACATGAATTTTATAGAAGATTATTAGTTAATCTTTCACACATTTATAAATCAAAAGGTACAAGGAACTCAATAGAATTCTTTTTAAGATTTTTAGGAGCACCTGAACCAATGATTAAAATAAACGAGTACGTTTATAAAGTAAAATCTAAATTAAATGATAACGTACAAAGTGACGTTTATAATTTAATACAAGGTACAAAAACCGAATATGTTATTACTGGTTATACAGGTAGTGAGTTTAATGGAGGTACAATAACAGGTACAACTAATTTAACTAGAGATGAATATCCGGTTGATACCGATGGACTACCTAGAAAAATAACAAATGTAAAAGATGATATTTTTTTCCAAAAGGGTTCAGGTTGGTATGATTTAACATTAAGTCATAGGTCTTCAGATGTTTTAGACGAAAGTACATCTAGCGGTACAACTATCAATGGAGTTTTCCAATTAACAGGAAGAACTAAAACTATAAAAACTAAATCTAAAGATTATACATACGGTGAGGATTATTTTAATTATTTTAGAATATTACCTGGATTAGAATATGGTTTTGAATTAGAACCTAAAATAGACAATTTAAAAATAAGTGTTAGTGATGACGAATACGATTCTAAATTAATTCTTAATAGAAAGAACATTGGTGTTTATTTATCTTCCGCGCAATGCATCGAATATGACATTTATAGACAATCAAGAAATTTAGAAATTTCAATCGGGGGAATTACACCACAATATACGTCAGGTGTAACATTCGAAGAATTTACTAAAGAAGTTTTAAATGGTTTTATTTCTACAAGTGAATCAAAATATAATAAATCATACTTTACATTAGAACAGGTTTATAATGAATATGTAAAGAATACAAATTTTGTTCCTTTTAATGACGTTGATTTAAATGAGTTCATAACTAAGATGAGTCCTAATTGGATGAAAATTATTGAACAGTTTATTCCTGCAACAACTTTATGGACAGGTGGTAATTTAACTGAAAATAATTTATTTAATAGGTCAAAACACACATATCTTAGACCAAGATATGCAATACCTAATGACAATTCAAGAGACGGTTTAGATTATCAGTGTGATGATATAATGCCGTTAACACCTACACCAACCCCAACACAAACCAAAACTCAAACACCAACACCAACACCAACTAAAACACAAACACCAACACCAACACAAACTGTCACACCAACACAAACAGCAACACCTACACCTACACCAACCCTAACGATTACACCAACGGAAACACCAGCAGCCACACAGACTCAAACTCCGGCAGCCACACAGACCCAAACACCTACATCGACACCTGCAGCCACACAGACCCAAACGCCAACTTCCACACCACCGGTTAGTGGTTATAGTTTACAAATATATGTTAGAGATATAGATGCAACACCATCTACATTAACATTATTCTATAGTAAAAATGGTGGAGGTTCTATAAATGTGCCAGGTGCCACGGCAACAACATTATCAGGAACTTGTACATTTGTTCATACTATAACAGGTTTAAGTTTAAATGATAGTATTGTGTTTGGAACAAGTGTTACATGTGTTATGAATGGAAATGGATCATCATCAACTTGTCCTTTTTCATCAGGAAGTGATACAACATTTACATATGTAATTGATGCACCAACAATACAACAAGTTGCATTGACAATAGATAGTGGTACAATACCATCACCATCATCACCGCCACCTGAAAATAGAACCGCATATGTTACTGCGTGGACAAGAGATACAGTTGATTTAACAACAATTAAGTCGGAAGTATGTGGTGTAAACGAACAACAATTATCTATAAATCTTGGATATACCCAATTAAATAGTGGTAACCTTTATGTAAATGAAACAAGTATCACATCAGGAACAACATATCAATTATACACTAGTAATGTAACAACCAATGGTACAACACCTGATGGTGTCGGTAAATGGTATGCAATTAAAATACAAGGAGCTTCGGGTAACTTTACAACAATAGCATCAATTAATAGTAGTGGAGTTATACAAGACTGGACATCATGCACTACCTCACCACCACCATCACCATCATACGGTATAAGTGTAAGTCCAGATAGTCGAGATGACTTAGGAGGTGCGTTTACCGCAACAGTAACTGCTGCGAATATTTCATTCCCTCAAACGCTTTATATCACCATATTAAGTACATCTGGAACGGTTAATTTAAATGACTTTCAAAATAATTTCCCATCAACAATTACATTGAATCAATCAGGACAAGAATATTCATTCTCATTAGCTGAAGACCAATTAACCGAAGGTACTGAGAAATTTAAATTAGAACTTAGAAGTGGAAGTGCTTCTGGAACCGTATTGTACACATCAAATGAAGTGACAATTACCGACGGTTCATTAAGTCCTGTTTATTATCAATTATCACCTTGTGCAGGTGGGTCTAATGTTTACTCAATACTTAAACCACCGGGAACATTTACTAGCGGACAGAGAGTAATGGGAAGTTCAGATACCTATTATGTTGCGGGAAATACATTTACCGTAGACCCTGACCCTAATGGAACTAAGTATGATGTTACTGCCGTTTCACCAAGTATCAATGGTTGTCCTGAAGTGACACAACCACCTGCACCACCAGTAGCATTGGATTTTAATATTACAGGTGGATGTTTAGGTGGATCTGGAACGGGTACAATAAGTATTGGGTCTTTTACCGGTGGAACAAATTCTTATAGTAGTGTCAAAATTGGAAATACTGAATCAAATGCTGCAACGTCATCACCAATTGATTTAAATAGTGATACTTCTTATTATTGGTCAAATTTAGCAAATGGAACTTGGTATGTTTTATTGTACGATAGTAATGGTACTTCTAAAATGAAATCTGTAACAATTAGTTGTAACACACCTGTACCATCACCATCACCAACACCAACACAAACACCAGTATCAACAGCACCTACTTATTTAACATCTCTTGGGGCAAGATGGGAATGTAATAGTGGTACTGTTTACCAATACGATATATATCAAAATACTAATCCGAACTTCACAGGAGATCAATATAGAAACGGAACAAGCGGAACTCAAACATTTGCATCAATTGATGCAATGTTAAGTTCAGCACCAAGTACCTCAGCTAATTGGGTTAATTCGGGTTCACCATATTGCTCAATAGGGGTTCAATATCAACTAAAAATTAATAATAATCCATGTTCATCAACATATAATACGACGGATGCAGTTGCAACAGGTAATAATTCAACATGTTGGCAAATGTCCGATCTTTATTATTTAACATGTGCCAATGCCAAATCATTAACTAGCCCGTACCAATCGTTTGTACTAAATGGTACTTATAAATATTTTTTAAATGGAACCACCCCAACAGAATGGGAAGATTCGGGATTAGTTATGCAAGGCGAATGGTTTTTTAACGACCAATTCGGATCACATCAAAGAATATTTAATGATGATGGAACAATTCGTAACACAGACACTGCCGAATGTGTGGTTGGTGGCGGTGATGGAGGTGACCCACTTCCAGGAGGTTGATAAAAATAAAACAATTACAAATAATATTTATAAAATATGAGTTTCTTAAATACAGGGTTTACACCCACAGTTTCAGCAAGATTAACTAAGGCAGGTAGAAATGCCATTGCTAAAGGTGATTTCTTAATTAGTTATTTTTCTATAGGTGATTCTGAATATAATTATAATTTAAGCGGTCTTACAAGTCAACGAGTATTCGCACCACTTGATAAAAATACACATGTTAAGTACCCATTTTTATATTCAGCAACCGGTTCCACAATTTATGGTATCCCCGTTGAAAGTCCAGATGATGAAAATCAACAATGTAGAAATATAATCACAGCGAATAGTGGATGGACATTAAACACAGTTTGGGAAAATAAACCATTAGGTGTTAGTGATACAATAGCATTAAAAGACTATCAAAGCAATGTTTATAGTGGTGTTAAAAGTTATTTAGGATACACATCTTCAACAGGTCAAACTTTTGTTAACTATTCGGGAGGAACAATAACAGGTACAACAATAAGAAACACAATGTTAGAAGAGGTTGAAATATTACCTGAAGAACAAAATTCAATTGCAATTTTACATTATTCAGAAAGTGGTACTACAGTTGACCCGTATAAGTTTTTTAAATATGATGACTATATTAGTAATTATAGCGGTACTCCAATATATGATACAACTAAAAATCCTAGTAATAAAAAAGATGTTGATTTTTTTGAAGTTACAATACCAAATTTAATGTATCATAGATTAAGTGATAATTCCACAGGTACAGTATTTCATATGAGTACGGGAAAAACAAAATCAGTAACAAGTGAATATAATTCAGACTTCCAACTTGATTATGTTGATTTATTAGACGTTAATGAATATAGTGTCGGTAAAATTTTCTTTAATCAAAAAATTATAGTATTTGATGACCAAGAAATTGTTGCCGCTTTAGATACAGGTTCTACCAGAAATTATACACTTACAGCACCAAAAGTTAGTAGTTATATTACAAATGATGACCCAATTACAGGTTTAACGACAGGTCAAACGTTATGGGTAACATATGTTTTAAATGGAGGTACAGTGTCAGGAGATTTACCTTGTAGTTATTTTATGAAAGTAACGGGTACAACTAATGATGAAAATGTTAGCGTTAAATTTAATAGCGGAGGATTTAAACATTTAAATAGTGGTTATAATGCAACACAAATTCATATACTACACCAATTTACAGATAACGGAAAACAACCAGACCCAAATCTATGGTACAGTAAAAATTATACAAATGAGTTATCAAGTATAAACGATTTAAAAACAGGATTCTCATTTATATTAAATGAGACTAAAATAGACGAGGCAGAAAATAATGGATATTACGTTTCTTCTTTAACAAATTTTGGAAAAGAAAGGACGTATAGTGAAGGGACTATAAGTGTGGTTACCGGAACTGACGTTCAAGTAATGAATTTTGTTATTAACTTACCTGACGGTAAATTCACAACATCTCAAAACCCAACAAAATATAATCCAAATGGTACTGAAAAACCTGGATATAAATATATTACTGAAGTTGCTTTATTAAATTCAAATAAAGAAACAATGGTTACGGGTAAGTTTAGTGCACCCACAAAAAGAGAGGCCATTCAAGTTTTTAATGTAAAACTTGATTTCTAAGGCTTTACATTTCTAAAAATATTCATTATATATTGTTATATGAGTATAGATGTAAAATTAAAAAACAAGCCAAAAATCTTAGGACTCGATATTTCGACCAAGACAATTGGGTGGGCACTGTTCGATATGACAGGGTCTAAATTATTAGAATTAACACATTTTTCCCCAAAAATCAAACCTCAACCTGAGGACAAGATTGAAGAATTAATCTTAAAGGCGGAAGCATTTAAAAAACACTTATTAGGTTATAAAGATGTTGGTATTACCCGAGTTATAATTGAGGAACCATTATTACAATCAAATAATGTTTACACAATTGGAACCCTATTAAGATATAACACGTTGATTCTTAAGTCATGTTACGACGTGTTAGGAATTTTACCAACATTTATTTCAACATATAATTCAAGAAAATTTGCGTTTCCTGATTTAGTTGGAGCGAACGACAAAGGTCGTAATGTTTTATTTGGTGGTTATCCAAGAGACATTGATAAGAAACACGTAATTTGGGAACATGTAAATGCAGTTTGTCCTGATGTTAATTGGTTATACGGTAAAACGGGTAATCTTAAAAAAGAAAATTACGATATGGCCGATGCTGCAACTTGTGTGATTGGTTATGTTAACATGAACAAATTAGAAAAATCCGGCAACTAGTATTTTACTTTACCGATTGTTTATCATATATTTATAAAAGAAGACGGGAAGTGTAGAAATACACTTTTGGTTGGTTTCCCTCGGAGGTGGTGTTCCGGGGGATTTTTTTTTATCAATTTTTTTACATATATTTCTATAGTATGGTAAATCAAGAAGTTGACTATTCTCCTGTTATTGAAATTCTCGAAGATATTTTGGGTGACTCTAATATGCATAATGATTATAAAGGACAGATGTCTTTTGATTGTCCAGTGTGTTCATATGACATAAAAGGATTGGACCACGGTGACGGAAAAGGAAATTTAGAGGTCAACTACAAATACAATGTTTTTAAATGTTGGGTGTGTGCCGAATCACACGAAACTCACGGATCAATTTTTAAATTGGTTAAAAAATTCGGCAATCCAAAACAATTAAAAAATTATCTATTATTGAAACCTGACGAAGGTGAAGATTTTAGTAAACGTGTTTATAAAACAGTAAAACTACCCCAAGACTTCATACCATTTAAAGAAGCGAGTGAGGGTCTTAAAATGACACCATATTATAAACAAGCATACAACTATATAAAAAGTAGAAACATAACAGACTTAATGGTACAGATGTACAACATTGGTTTTTGTTATAGAGGTATCTACGAAAATAGAATTATCATCCCATCGTATGATTGTGAAAGGAGAATTAATTATTTTATTGCACGTTCTTATTTGAATAGAACAAAGATGAAATATAAGAATCCTGAGGCACAAAAAGAACTTATCATATTCAACGAGTACTTGGTTGATTGGAATGAAACAATATACATTGTGGAGGGAGCATTTGATAGTATATTCATACCTAACGCAATTCCATTGTTAGGAAAATTTATGAGTGACCATTTATTTCACACTCTATATGAAAAGGTTAAAGGTAAAATAATCATTGTTCTTGACCCAGATGCTTGGAGTGATGCCGAAAGATTATATCATAAATTAAATTGTGGTAAATTAATGGGTAGGGTCTTTGCCATTAAATTAGAGGGTGATAAAGATATTGCCGACTTACAAGGAAAATTAGAAAATTATAAAATAAAACAACTAGATTAATGAATTTAAAAGACATCTCATTAGAGATTAACGACTTATTAGAAAAGAAAAGACAAGAATTAGAATTAACATTCATAGAAGAACAACATATCTATCACATGAAAGATGTTGACGGTGTTGTTAAAAAGAATTTTCCTTCAGTTTCTAAAATCATAAAGAAATTTCATAAACCATTTGATGCTGAAGGTATGGCACTTCGTATGTCAAAAGGAGACCCTGAAGGTCAAGCACAATTACTCGCGGAATGGAAACAAGCGGGTGACCTATCAACCAACATGGGTAGTAGAGTTCACTTTGAATTGGAATCCGATTTGATTGGTAGGTTTGATAATTACAAAGAAGTTAGACAACCGATATTTGAAATCAACGAAGAACAACAACGTAAGAGTGATAATATGATTATTGCGGGAAAACAATTCCTTGATTTAATGTTAGAAAGAGGTGGAGTATTATTAGATACTGAAATCGTATTAGGTGATCCTGAAGAACAATACACAGGACAACCTGATAAGGTGTGGTTAATGGAAACTAAAGAGAAAGATAATTTTGGGTTTGTCATTACCGATTGGAAAACAAATCAACCAAAAAACTTTGAAGTACATCATTATACTGGTAAATTGTACCCACCATTTAACAATTATCATGATAATGCATTAGGACATTATTATTTACAACTTCCATTATATGGTAGGTTGTTACGTAAAATGTTAAAAGAAACAAAATACAACGATACTAAATTGTTGGGAAATGTTGTGGTTCTATTAAAAGATGACGGTACATTTGTAGAGTACAAAGTTCCACCCCAAATTAATAATGCAATCCTTACAATGGATTTATCAAACTATATTAAAAGATGGTAAAAAAAATTATACATATTGCGGATTTACATATCCGCACAATTCAAATGCACGATTTATATAAAGAACAGTTTCAAAAACTGTTGGACGAATTAAGTGTAAAATTCTTAGAATGGGCAGATGAAAATATATCTCATAACGAAATTAGAATTGTTGTTGCGGGTGATATCGCACATCAAAAAATTAATATCTCAAATGAACAATTATTATTAACGAGTTGGTTTTTAAAAGAGTTAACTCGTTTTGGTAAGGTTGTAATCATACCGGGTAATCACGATTTCTTGGAGAATAATACACAACGTATGGATAGTATAACACCAGTCGTTCAATTATTAGACAATCAACACATCACATACCTAAAAGATAGTGGTGATTATGTTGATACCGATGGTAGCGTTCAATGGGTTGTTTATTCATTATATCAACACAACGTAAGACCTGAATTTACAAAACAAGAAGGTTTATTAACGGTTGGACTGTTCCATGGACCTATCATGGGATTGTCAACTGATTTGGGATTTGAATTTGAAGATGCGTATGACCGTTTAAACTTTGTTGATTTGGATTTATTGTTATGTGGTGACATTCATAAGAGACAACAGTTTACATTACCTAATGGCGGTAAAGCAATTATGGTCGGTAGTCTTATTCAACAAAACTTTGGTGAAACAGTTAAACATCATGGTTACGGAGTTTATGACGTAGAGACAGACGGATATACATTTCACGATTTACCAAACGAACAACCATTCCTACATTTCACCATATCAGACATAAAAGACATTGAAAATGGAGAAGAAGCACACGTTAACCTTGGATAAAGAGTTTATTCTTTATTGTGAGTTAAATAACATAAAAGATATAAGTAAAATTGCAAACGAAACCTTCAATAGAGGGTTTTCTTTGTTAAAATATGGTGAAACACCATCAGGAAATATAACTGAAAAAGAAAAAATTGTTGAAGTCATTAAAGAGGTGACAGTTGAAAAAATTATCTATCAAGACGTTATTAAAGAGGTGGAAGTTATCAAAGAAATCCCTGTTGATAAAATAGTAGAAGTTATTAAAGAGGTACCTGTTGAAGTAAAAGGGGAAACTCAAATAATAACTCAAGAAGTAATCAAAGAGGTAATCGTTGAGAAACTAATTGAGGATAATGAATGTAAAAATATGTTAATAACTTTAACAGAAGCAAATAGTAAATTAAAAGAAGAATTAGATACTTTAACAAACGCATTAAATAAATTCAACAAAGGTTCTTTTATGAAGAATAGTGATTTGAATAGTTTATATGATGAATAATTTGTTTTTAACAATAAAATTTATTATATTATTATAAAATATATAAACATGGAAATATTATTATGGGCATTTATGGCCTACGGAATGACAAACATTTTAATTTGGGGTTCTATTTTTGAAAACCAACGTATATGGATAAAGGCACACTCAAAATTTTTTGGTGACTTAATAGGTTGCACATTGTGCACTTCAACTTGGGTTGGATTTTTTATGTCACTTGTTTTGGGTAGCATAACAACAAAGTATTTTGATACCCTTTGGATTATTAATCTATTCTTTGATGGTATGTTTACCGCAGGAATAGTTTGGGCAATAAACGGAATCGTCGAATTTTTTGAAGAAAGTAGAATTAAGTAATATGTCACAACAAAAAAGAAAATTTAGATACATAAGGATTAATGGTAAGGTAATCCAAGACCCATTTGATGATGAGGATATGAGAAAACTTTTCATATCATTTGCGGAAAAAGTATTGGGATTAAAATTCATTAGCGGTACCAAATATGGTATTGATTTAGTATGTGTAGACAACCCATCATGGGGTGCTGAAGGTGAAAATGGTTCATTTCAGGGAGATAGATGGGCAGGTAATCAACAAGATATTTTTAATCTCGGATTTGCGGGTCTTAATATGCAAAATTGGAAATGGTTTTATTTTGGGTTGGGTGAATTGTCTGAAAGAAATACTGGCAAATGGTTGACATCACATCCAGGTCATGATAAAAATATATATTTTAGAGTTAATGCACAATTTGACCAAATTTGTATGGTAGAAGCTCAAACAATAAAAGACTTTAATAAAATCAAATTTGTCTTTAATAGGAAAGTTAGTAATAGTGATGATCCGGAAGATTGGATAGTAATACCAAAAGAGTTTGTACGTACATTTAATAAACAACCCAACGGAGAATGGTTAGAAAATGGACCATATTGCGGACCAACACAAAAAGAATTAGAGGATATGGAAAAAGAATTTACTCAACAAAGAGTAAGAGAAGTTATGTTTGCAAATAAATAATTAATTAATGAACCCATTTATAAAAGTAACTTGGCAAGACGTACCTGAGAATTTTACACCTGAAAAAATCAGGAGAGTAAAGTCATACTTTCAGGAGAAATACAATTCCAAGAACGTACAAGTAATTACAAAGACATTAGCGAATGTTAATGAAACTCGTTTGGAGTCTTTAGAGGCATCTGATAATATTTTGGACCATCAGTACCAAAAGAAATTAATGAAAGATTTCATTAAGGATAATTCTATCGATATTAAATGGGAATTGGTTGATAGGTTAGATAATAAAGTTAATACACAGATAGATAAATTAAATGAAAACAAAGTCAGATACAACAAATGGTTCATTAAAAGAGTCGAGTTTTCTAATTTTTTATCTTTTGGTGATTCTAATGTTATTGACTTCACTGGCCTCGATGGTATTACAGTAATAGAATCAACACCCAAAAATTTTGGAGGCAAGTCCACATCATCCGTAGATTTATTAATGTTTCTTTTCTTCAACTCAACAACTAAAACCAAAACCAATGGTGAAATCTTTAATAGATTCACCGATAAGGATGAAGTTAGTGTACGAGGTGAAATAACAATCGATGGAGATGATTATGTTATTGAAAGAAAAACATTAAGAAAGAAATCAAAATCAGGAGATTATACAGTTACCAATAAACTTGAATTCTATAAAAGAAAAGAAGACGGGGAAATTGAAAATCTTTCGGGTGAACAAAGAAGAGAAACCGAATCGTTTATTGCATCTGCAATTGGTACTGAGGAAGATTTCCTCTCAACTATTTTAACCACTGGTTATAATTTAGAAGAACTTATTGAATCTAAACCAACGGCTAGAGGTCAAATCCTCACCAAATTTTTGGGTTTAGAAAGTTTGAAAGCAAAGGAAGAAATTGCAAAAGAAATTTATAACGATTGGAGTAAGAAGTTAGTATCTAACACATATAACAAAGTAACTTTAGAATTGGACATAACCAATTATAAGGAAAGTCTTAGTAATTCCGAGAATGAAATTGAGCGACTCACAAAAGAGTTAGGTAAGTTTCAAAAGGAATTAGAAAAGTTAGAAGGTAAAAGAGATGAGGTTTTCTTAAAAAGAAATAATGACGTTGATAGGGAACTAATCAACACAAACCCAACGTTACTACAAAGAGAAATCAACGATTTAACAACACAAAGAAACACAAGTCAAACCAATGTTGATGGTGTCACCGTAATTGAACCTTCACAATTCTACCACGAGGATCAACATAAAGAGTTGAGAGGTCAGATGGCAAATCTTCAGGGAATTGATATTGCATACAAATACGAAAAAGGTGATAAGGAAAAATTAATAAAACAATTTGAAGAAGGAACCGTTTGCCCAACTTGTAATCGTGCATTAGATGAGGTAGACCATACAGATGAAATCGAAAAGATTAAAAAAGAAATCGAAGACATCATCAAGGAGATGGAATTAAATCAAATACAGTTTGATTTATTAAAAGAACAGGAGAAAGGATTTGAAACATTAAAAACTGAGTTTGAAACTTACGAAAGAAATAAACTTCGTAAAGCTCGTTATGAATTGGAAGTTGAACAAAAACAATTAGAGATTGATAGTAAACAAAAAAGATTAGACAATTACGAAAGTAATAAAAAGAAACTTGAAGACAACCAAAAGATTGACGCTGAAGTCATTGCACTTAAAACTAAAATAGAAACTGCGAACGGAGACATCAGACAAACAAATACCAGTATTGAAAAACATACCAATAACATTACAAACATGAATGAGAAGATTGGTATCAATGAAGAGTTAATTAAAAAGATTATCGCAGAGGAAGAATTGTCTGCGGTGTTTAAAATCTATTTAACTGTTTATGGTAAGAACGGTATCTCTAAGATTATTCTTAAGAATATGATCCCATTAATCAATCAGGAGTTGTATCGATTATTGGTAGACAGTTGTCACTTCATTTTAGAGATGAATATAAACGATAAGAACGAGGTTGAATTTATTATGATAGATACTGAGACCCGAATCGTTAAACCTCTTAATGCGGGGTCTGGTTACGAAAGAACCATATCATCATTAGCACTTCGTAGTGTGTTAACCAAGATATCGTCGTTACCTAAACCAAACATTGTGGTTATGGATGAAGTGTTCGGAAAGATTGCTGATGAGAACTTGGAAATGGTGGGAGAATTCTTTAAAAAGATTAAAAATTACTTTGACCACATACTTGTTATATCACACAATTCTTTAATACGTAACTGGTCGGATAACATCATTATGATTAAAAAAGAGGAGAACGTATCGTCCATAGATTTTATTACAACAAAAATTTCTTAATGTCATTAATTTGACATATATTTGTAAAACATAAACAAAACATATATGAGTCAGAAAGAAAAATTTTATAACGATTTTCAATCGTTTGCCAAAAGTGTTGGTGTTAGTTCATTAAAACAACATTATGTTGGAGAACAAATTAAAAGTAGTTTAACTCCTTACGTTTTAGAAGAGAGATCTATGAACGCAACCGCTTTAGATATCTTTAGCCGTATGATGTATGATCGTATTATTTTTTTGGCGGGAGAAGTAAACGATACTATGGCTATGTATACCATTGCACAATTACAATATTTGGATAGTGTTGATGCGAACGACATCACATTCCAAATCAATAGTCCAGGTGGAAGTGTTTCTAGTGGTTTAGGTATTATTGATACAATGAAATATATTAAATGTGATGTTAGAACAATTAATTTAATACTTGCAGCATCAATGGGGTCTCTTATATTAGGTGCAGGTACGAAGGGTAAAAGATGTTCTTTACCAAATGCTAAAACAATGATTCACCAATCTTCTGGTGGTTTTGGTGGTGAATTTGCAGCTGCAGAAATTCAATTTAAAGAATGGACAAAAACAAATGATAAAATATTTACAATGTTGGGTGAGTATACAGATAAAACATCCGAACAAGTAAAAAAAGATGCGATTCGTGATTTGTGGTTAGATGCGGAAGAGGCGGTGGAGTATAAAATAATTGATGAGATAATAAAGGATAGAAAATGATAAAATTATAACCCCCTTAATTGGGGGTTTTTAATTGATTAGCAATTCTTCCGGTACCTAAAAAATCACCCCAAGAAACCCAACCTCTTTTTTTATAATAACGTTCAGGTCTATTTGGTATATTATCAGGTATTAAATTATTTTTACTAAATTCTTTATATTTTAACCCCGTTTTAATATTTAGATTTTTGATTATTTTTTTAGCATCATTATAATTTAAATAATTAACATTATTATCCCATAATCTTCCGGTACCTAAAAAATCACCCCAAGAAACCCATCCTTTATTCAAGAAAACTTCTCTAGGATTATTAGGTATAAAAATAGGTAAATCATTAGTTTTAATATATTCATACCATTTTGATTTAGAATTAATTTTTGTATTAGATTTAACCCAAAGTTTAACCTCATTAAATGGTAATTTATATATTAAACCAGCACCACCCATTCCGCCGGTTGATGTATTTGTTAAATTATTAAATTTTTTAATATATTTGATTTCAATTTCTTGCCATTTATTTTTATTACATTCTTCTAAGATAACATAACCAATATTGAAATTAATACTTTTTAACCATCTATCTTTATGAGTTAATATTTTATTATGTTTAAATGAATATTTTGTATTTTGTATATGTCTTTTTAACCTTTTTAAGGGATTATCGGCTTTACCAATATACCTAATTTCATTAGGGTGGTTAATGTCAAATAATCCGTAAATGTATGTTTTATTGTTTTCCATATATTATAAATATAATTAAAAAAAGAAAAAATCATAGTTATTATTCGGGGGGTTAAGTAATTTACCGATATTCTAAAAGATAAAATCTTCATATTTATAATAAAACATATAATATGAAGATTGATAAAACAAACATCCTATTAGTTTTGATTGCTTGTTTAGCCGCTTATACCATATTCCAAAATCAAGGTATAAAAACTGACGTTGCAGCATATAACGCTAAAATTGAATCCTTACAAAAAGAGATAGATTCTGTTTATACTGCAAATAAAGAAATAGACAATCAAATCGAAAAGGTCGATAATCACATTGTTAATGTTGATAAACAAATCGACAACGTAACAAAAAACATAACTATTATTAAAAACAACACAGATGAAAAAGTTAATTCTATTATCACTATTGGTAATGTTGAGCTTGAGCAGTTATTCACAAACAGATACAACTAAAGTTACTGTATTAGATACAACTAAAGTCACCCTACCAACAAGAGTTGCTAGATTGGCCTTTCAAGATTTACTTCGTTATGACGGAGCAAAATTAGAGATTGTTGAATTAAACAATGTTATTGGTTTAAAAGACCAACAAATTAATTTATTCAAACAAAAAGACACACTTAAGGATCAAAAGATTTCTAATCTTGAATTGATAATCAACAAAAAAGATGAACAATTTGGTTTAGAAAGACAAAAGTCGGAAAGTCTATTAAAAGAATTAAAAGGACAGAGAAGAAAGACTTTTTTATATAAGGTAGGGTCTTTCGCGGGAATAATTATGACATCCTTATACCTACTTAAGTAAATGAAAAAACATTTCAACGCCAAGAATATTACGATTGTTATTTTAATAATTTTATTATTCTTGGTATTTTTAAATCCTGGTGGACATCTACCCACAAGAACAAAATATGTACCTCAAACAGATTCAATTCCCTATGCCGTTCATGATACGGTAACTGTGGATTCATTAGTTGAAGTGGAAGTGGAGGTTGAAGTACCCGTTGAAGTAGAGGTTGAGAAAAGAGTAGAGGTTCCAGTTTATCAGGTGATAGACACTATGGAAATATTAAAAGTACATTTTGCGAAGGTACAACACAAAGAAGTATTAACGTTACCAAATAATCAAGGAACGGTTACACTTATAGATACTATATCTAAAAATAGTATTGTTAATAGAAAGTTCATTGCAGATGTTAAACGTATGATTGTTACAGACACCGTTTACACACAAATACCAAGAAAAACTGAGGCTTATTTAGGTATTGATGCTAAATTTGATAAACCTAACGTTGTGAATATCATAGGTGTGAGCATGTTATTTAAAAATAAAGATGACAACCACATGTATAGAGTGGGAGTCGGGGTTACAAATAGAGTGGATGACCAAGGTACTAATGGTAGTTTAACTCCATTTATTGGTGGAGGGGTTTATTGGAAGTTAAAGTTTAAAAGAAACTAAATTTGATATGAAAACATTCATATTATTTATTTTTGGTATGTTTGAAGACCACGAAGATATAGAGTATTTTTGTAATGAGATATTAAGTGAGTCGCCGACAATTAATTCCGTAAGGTATGTTATAGAGAATTCTCAGAACATTATTGTTATATTTGATTCTGAAACGGATTACAAGACTCTTTCACAAGATTTATATACATTGTTAATGAATGACAATGTTAAATTTTATTTTATATTTGATAGGGATAGTTTAGTTACAGCCCACTTACCACAACAAGTAAAGGATTTCATCTTTAAACCAAGTGGTACATCTACGATGATTAGGGTAGATTATGATAAGAACTCAAGTCCAAGTATGGATTTAGACGAATTATTAGATAAAATAGAACAAATGGGGATTGATAGTCTTACCCCCGAGGAAAAAAATTTCCTAGACAATTTTGCAAAGTAAAAAAAATTACTTATCTTTATCCTACTATCACGTCACTATTAAATTATTCATTTTATGAAGAAATCTATCATCACCAATACTGAGGAAATCCAACAGTACATCAAAGACATTCGTAAAATTTCTGTTATTTCTCACGAAAGACAAGAAGAAATTTTTACATTACTGAATGATAAAAAAATTAGTAAGGAGTTAAAGTCAAAATTACACGAAGAATTAGTTGTGGGTAATTTAAGATTTGTTATTTCTGTTGCAAAAATGTACCAAAACCAAGGAATGGATATTATGGATTTAATATCAGAAGGTAATATTGGTCTTATAAAGGCAGCAGAAAGATTTGATCCAACAAGTGGATTAAAATTCATCTCATATGCGGTTTGGTGGGTTAGACAATCCATTATGGCATCTCTAAATGAAAATGCAAGAACTATCCGACTACCATCAAACTTAATTCAAGAAGCTCAAAAGGCAAAGAAAGAAGAGGTGAGTGATGAAGATAGATTTTACACTGGTGCTAACGAAGAACAACCAATTGCCACTAACTTACCATATTGTGTAGGTTTATATAAAACCATCAATGAAGAGGGAGACCAATTGATTGATATGATTCCAAATAAAGAGGCTGAAAGTCCTGATGCAATTCTTAATTCACCAGAAGAAATAAAGAAAAAGGTTGCGTTAATGTTAAATGTTTTAGATGAAAGAGAAAAGATAATCATCGAAAGATATTATGGATTAACAGGAATTGAATCCAATTTAGATGATTTAGGTGAAGAGTTTGGTTGTACCAAAGAACGTATCAGACAATTACGTGATAAAGCCATTAAGAAGTTAAGAAACGAGAGTTTTGGTCTTCTAAACTATTTATAATTTATATGAATAATAATTGGTTAAAGATTTTAGTTGGTTTATCTGCGGTATTAATTGCTGGGACTGCAGCTTATTTTTCAGTAACAGGGTTAGGTGTTTTATTTAGTGGAGCGGCAATTGCTGTTATGGTTATGGCGGGTTCACTCGAATTTGCGAAACTTGTTACCGCCACTTATTTAAAACAAAAATGGACTGAAATAAAAGGTTTTAATAAATGGTATTTATCATTTGCCGTTGCGGTTTTAATGTTAATAACGTCGGCCGGCATCTTTGGTTACTTATCAAATGCATTCCAACAACAAAACTTAAAACTTGACCAAGTAGAAAGAGAAATATCGGTTTACCAAAATCAAATTACAAAAAATGACGGTGAAATTGCTCGTTATACAACACAATTAACCAACCAACAAAATATTCGTAACTCACAAGAATCAAATTTATCTAAACAAATTGATAAAGACAAATCAACAGCTAGAGTTACACAGATGATTCGTACCGCGGATAAAGAAATAAGTTCCATATCTAATCGAATTGATGAATTAACAAAACAAAATAATGTTGCGTTAGATTCAATAAATGCAATTAAAAATAATAACATTAGTATTGAAAGAGAAGTTGGTGGATTTAGATTTGTTGCAGAGTCGTTTGGTGTTGAATTAAATTCGGTAGTTAAATTTTTTATAATCTTAATTGTTATTGTATTTGACCCATTAGCTATTGCGTTGGTAATTGCATTTAACCAGTTAATGATGAATAAAAGAAAAGAAGAAGATGAAGATGTCATTTCCAAACCCGAAGATTTAAAAGATTTTGTTGATGAAACAACAAGAGTACGATTATCCGAAAGAGATTTGGAAATATTGGAGAAACATTTATTAAATCCCGAAGGTCCAAATGAAAAATTAAAAGAGGCTGCTCAAAAATATAGTGATAAAGTAAGGGAAAAACATGTACCGATTAAGGATTTTAATGTTGATGAAAAATGGGATGGAATATCTCAAGAGGTTTGGGATAGAATGGAATCGATTGAAAAGCAAAGAGAATCCATTCATGGACCAATAACCGAAGAAGACTCACCACCAACAGGTGCATTTGCTAATAGTGAACATAGAGAAAAGTTAGAACAAAGAAATACTTTGGTGGAAATAATGAAGAATGACCAAGAGTTAGGGTTATATGATGAACCGTTTGATAACCCGATGATTAAAGAATCTGAAAGACTTACAAAAATGGACGAAGAATTGAAATTACAAGAAGAAGAATACGACGACGATGATATTTCGGATTGGGATGCAACTTTAATGGATGGGTTAGAAGACGAACCACCATTCTTTACCGATGAAGAAATTGAGAAAATTTTACAAGAACAACCAACCGAAGAAGAAATTGAGGAAAATTTTTCCACTATAGAACCAAATATGGAGAATATTTTCCAAGATGAGGATTACTTAACAGATGCAATCTTGGAATTTAATCAACAATCAATGGAGGAAGAATTCGACGAATCAATACCCGAAGAGGAACAAACGTTTGGTTTAGACATTAAACAACTAAACGAAACATTAGAAGAAGTTAACAAAGAGATAGACGCTGAAATTGAAGAGACACCACCAACGGAGAGTGTTGAAAAAAAAAAATATTGATACCCGAAAATTCGAAATCAATAGAAGTAATAGAAGAAGAGGAACGTCAGGACTCAAAGTTACAAGAATCACCTAAAGATTCAAGTGAACCCCTTTATTGGGAAAAAGACGACACTAACCCAAATCAAGTAATTTACGATTTGGAAAAAGATGTGGTTATAATACCACAATCTGAGGATGAAATAACTAATGATTAATTAATTTAAATGTTGACGATTTATAATATAGAAACGATTGATGAATCAAAATTAAACATCCATAGAAAAAAATCTAAGAAAACACAGATATTACTATACGATACCCAAAGAAGGGTTGACGATTTTATCAATAAAATAAAATATAGAAAGAATGGTAAGTTCGAAGATATCCCACATTTCATTATAACTAAATTAGGTACAGTATACCAACTATTTGATACTGATTATAGTTCCAATACGTTTAATGACAATAGGAACGATAAGAAGATGATAAAAATCGCCATTGAGAACTTGGGTTGGTTAAATAAAAATACCATCACTGGTATCCTTAATAATTGGATTGGCGACCCATATAGGTCCGAACCACACATCCGTAATTGGAGAAATTACTTTTTTTGGGACAAATACAACGAAAATCAACTGTCAGTACTCTCAGAGCTTTGTGAAATGTTATGTGAAAGACATGATATTTTTAAACAAACCGTCCCATCTAACGGATATCTTGAAAATATATCTAATTTCAAGGGGATTGTATGTAAATCCAACTTTTCAAGTATTTATACAGATATAAACCCTTCATTTAATTTTAGAATATTTTTCAACAATGCAAAAGAAACCAATAACAGAATATGATAGTACCAAAACTATGTTGAACACATTAAGAAAACTTAATGAGTCTAAACAAGCAGGTACCCTTAGAGAGCAATCACAAGAACAAAGAATCAGTAACGACACATCCACATTCCCAAAAGGGGAAGAACAACTATCAACTCAGTCAATGAAAAACGATTTAATGGTTATTAATGACGTTGAGGTAAAGTTAATGTCTGGAGATAATTTAGATATGAAATTAATGGATGACCAAAAGAATTCCATTTCAGGTATTATTGATAATTTTAAACAACAAGTTTCACAAATTGTGGAGTTTGAGCCAGGTTTTACAATTGCACCTAATCAAATTAGATTAGATGGTACCCTTACAGATGATGATGTAAGTTTTGTGTTTATTGCTGGAGAAGAGGGAGGTTTATATATAAATGCTGATATGTTGAAATTGGATTCGGAAGTTATGATTATAATGGATAAATTGGTAAAATTTGAACCGACATTTAAAACGGCAATGGAACCATTAATAAGTCAAAGAAGTAATAACTAATAATGTCATTTAGTAACGACGATAAGAAGGAAATAGAGAGAATCACAAGGAAAGAAATTAAAGATTTCATGGATTCAACCCAAGCGCATAGAATTGTTGTTAAAATGATTCAGGATGAGTTAGGTTCTAAAAAGGTAGATGATAAAATAGTAGATTTATCTACTAAAGTTGTTGTTGAATTATTTAAAACATTATGGCAAAGAAAGTCATTTTGGGAAACAGCATTAAAAAGTGTTAGATAATGGAAAAAGTAATTAAACCTGATATTAAAGGTGAAATGGACGAGTTCCAAAGATTATCGCAAGATTTGAGACGAGATGAAAAAATTGACATCTCCGTTGAGGAACTTGTACGCTCTTTTGAAGGATTGAAGGAACAAACACTTACAGATGATGTTTGGCCTAAATTAGAGAATACAGAATCAAACGAAATAGAGAAGGGGGATATTGAGGCGGTTAATGACATTGCAAAAATGTATAATAAAACCAACCCCAAGAAATTAATAAAAGCAATTAAATCGGGAGAATACGAAAGACCTCTAATATTAAAAATGGGTCGTAGATATATCCTTATTGCTGGTAACACAAGATTATGCACCGCAGCGGCAATGGGAGTTAACCCTAAGGTGTTTATTGGTGAGATTGGAGAAGAAATTAACGAGTCCGAATCATTGAAAGGTGGAGAATCCGACCACAAGACATTAACCCAACTTGCAAAGAAACACGACGCTAAAGGTTATTATCACATTGTTAATATGGTTCAATCCCTTAAAAAAGAATTGGAAATGGGAATTAAAATCGAAATGGAACATACCGACGATAAGGATGAGGCAACAGAAATTGCGATGGACCATTTGTGGGAAAATCCATCATATTATACAAAACTGAAAAAATCAGACATAGAAGAGGATTGTTGGAAAGGATATAAACAAGTTGGAAGTAAAATAAAGAACGGTAAAAACGTACCCAATTGTGTCCCAACCAACGAAGCATCTAGTCTAGCACAACAAGCCGCAATTGCAATCAATATGAAAAAGAAAAAGATTGAACCTAAAGAATCTATGGGTGCTGGAGGTTCAGGATCATTTGAAGGTCCTGTTTTTAGTGATGTAGTGTTAAAAAAAGACATTCATAAATTCCATAATTCAAACCTTAAAGAACAACAAGAGGAAGTGGGTGAAGCAACCGACGCATCATCTTCAGGTGGTTACGACGTACCTTTGTTTGGTAAAACACCTAAAGGACGTAGAAATCCATTAAAGATAGACGGTCCCGATAGTATCTATAAAGGTAGAGCGGTAACAGATAAGAAATTTCCCAAATGGGGAGGTCCAGGAGGTGTTTTTGTTAAGGTTAAGGAGAAGTGTAAAAAGTTCCCTTACTGTAACCAAGGAGACACTGGAGCATTAGAATTCATCAAAGAAGACAAAGAAATAGTACAAGCAATAACCGAAACATCAAAAAAATACGGTATTCCATATAAAGAAATGGAAAAAATTGTATTAAATGAGATAAATAAGATATTTATTTAGTATGAAAATAACAGAACTTAATACAATCATTGAAAATGTGATATCTGATGAAATCAGAAGAACTATTATTTCAGAGTCAGAAGAGAGTAAAAAGGAAGTATTTCACATAACCTGTGAAGGTGAACCTGTTAGTACTCATGACTCTAAAGACGAAGCTGAAAGTCATTTAGATATATATAAAAAAGACCACCCAGGTAAACAATTTATAATCGAAAAAGGGGTTTACGAATCTCATTCAGATATGATTGATAAATTAGATGAAATGGGTCAACAATTAGAAGAAAAAGAAAATACAAATATGGAAAATCAAGAACCAAAAGAGGGTAATTTATTCTCAGGTGCATTATTAAAGGCTAAAGAAAGTGGTGAAGATAAATTTACCGTTGACGGTAAAGAATATGATGTTAAGGAATCTTGGCAACAAATGGAAGAAGAAGAAATTCGTGAAGACGAAACTTGCGAACAATGCGGCGATGGTGATATGAAAGAAGAAGAACCAAAAGAAGGTAAGAAATTTACCCAAATGATAATGAAATCTATCACTGAGAAAACAGAGAACTGTGAACAATGTGGTGGTATGTTAAATGAAGAAGGGTCTTGTGATGAATGTGGTGGTGGAATGTACGAATCTAAAACGAAAAAATTACGTTTGAAGGAATCTGAATTAGTTAGTCTTATCACTAAAATGGTTAATGAATCTATTCCGGGTTTAGAAGCCGCAAAAAATTCACATAGAGAAAGTGGTAAAGAAAACAACGCATACTTAGCTGACGTTGATAAAAAAATGAAAGATTACCTATCATTCGACGGTAACGATAATCCTGAATTCCCTAAGGCAATTGGTAAAGGAGATAAAGTTGCAAGAGAAAATACATCAGAACAAGAGGACGAAATTAAAAAGAATTTCGCTGGTTTAGAAAATTTAGATTATGATATTGAACCATCTGAACAATTTAAGAAAAGATTGAAGATGGCAATCGAAGGAGATAAATTAATGGGTAATGCACCAACAACTGAAAAAACAAAGGTAACTCCAAGTAATGGTGCTAAATTAGGTGAAGAACCAAAAGATAAAGACGGTAACAGTATTCCAACACCGGAAACTGCGAAGAAAATAGAAAAACAAGTTAAGAATAGAGCTGAAGATAAAAAGAAAAGAGTTCTCTACTCAAAAGAGTCTGTTCCAGTTAACGAATCTCAAATAAAGTTTTCTAATGTTCTTGAAGAAGAAATTAAGAAAATGAAAGATATGGTTAACTACAATAAAAAAACTCAATAATTCTTCTTTTTATTTTCTTTTATCCTTATATTTGACATAATAGGAACATGGAAAATAGAGAAGGTTATTTAGAGTTTATTACATCGGAAAATTACAAAAATCAAATCGATATTTGGTACAAGGCTTATAATATAAGTCGAGAAAAGACTGAATTATTTTACGATTTTCTAACTTCATTATACACATTGGTGGATGAAACCTATTTAGGTTCAGATGTTGTTTATTTAGAGGAAACACAAAAAAGTCACTTCACATGGTGTTGGGATAAAATTGTGGATAACTTCAGTAAAGAAAAAATATCATTCAAAGAAAGGGGTAATTACTATGAATATTTTTGGAATTTCTTTTTGGAAGCGTTCTATTTCAATAAGTTAGACGATAAACCAGTAAGAATTAAAGAATATTTCGAAACCTTATTTGATTTCAGACACAAAAAAACCAGGTCAGAGCTGGATATGTTATCAGAAATTTACAAATTGTTTGAACAAAACTTGAAAAAGTAAATTTTTTTCCGTATATTCGTATTAAAAACTGAAATATTATGGAAACCTTAAAAAAAATCAAGGACCTAGTTGAGAAGATGTCAGTTGATACCCAAAAGGTATTTGATAAGGGTAATCGTAGTGCATCTATCAGAGCAAGGAAATATGCACAAGAAATAAAAATCCTTATTGCGACATATCGTAAGGACGTACTTGAAGAAATGAAAAGACATGATGGAACAAATTAAAATATACCTATTCGTATTGAGTATAATCTATTCAATACGATTTCTTATTGAGTTCACAGTAAGACTAACACAAGAAAATCCAGAACAAATGAAACTATCTAAAGTCGAGGATGCCTTGTTATTGTTTTCATTATCATATATAATAACCTATTTTTTAATTTAATAACGTGTTTGAAAATATAAAATCATTAAGACCTCATTTCCACTCATTAAGAGAAATTGAGGGTAACGTAAGTTTAGACATCAAATTACCATTAACTTGGAGGCACGAAGATATTGTTAAACCTTATAGGTCTATAAAAATAAAAATCCAAGATAAGAATGAAAAGTTTACTTTGTTGTCAATAATATCGTCAGGGACTCAAGATGGGTACGATGTTGTTTTTGCATGTGCGTTAGAAATTTTACAGATTAATAAAGACGAAGAAGAGAAACAAAAACTATTTCAATTAAAGGTAAAAGAATTACAAGAGTTATTTAAAAAAGAATCGTTAGATAAATTAAAAGATATAAACCTATTGGAGGATTATGGACAAGAGATTACAACAAGCGACGGAATTACTGAGGAAGGAGATGGAGAAGGATCGGAAGGAGATTCAGAGTCACAAGATTCAGATGATTGAAGAGATAAAAAAATTGGACAAGAAAAAAATGTTCGAAGAAAAACCAAAAAATAAAGTATCTATAATAGATAAAGTATTAAAGATATTAGGTTATGGAAAAAAAAGGTGATTTATTAAACCAGTTAGCAATTATATCGGACCTATTAGAAAAGGTCAATGCCGAAATAGAATCACAAACTATCGTATTAGAATTAAACAAGACAGAATTCAATAAAGTATTTAAAATTATTGAGAAGAAATACGGTAAGGTAATGGAAACACCAACAGATACATTTACAATCAATATGGGAGTCGTAAATATTATTTTTAATACGAGTAATGTCTAAATAATTCAGACTTCTTATACCCCTTAGCAATCAACATTGCATATAACATTTTCCTTTGTTGGGTTGACACATCTTTAACAAACATAAAATTTCCCCTTTTTCTGTTAAGTAAATCGTTCTTAACAATTTCAAATAATCTCTCAGTGTCAATTAAATTTTTACAACTAAAGTACCTTACATTATCTTCAATTTGAATAAACATCTTATTGTTTAATGTAAAAATTTGTGCAATATCACTAATAGGTAATATTTGTTCCATCATTTCATGATAACGAATTCTTTTACCATTATCATGGTCATAGACCTTTTCCTCAACCCAATATGGAATTATTTCTTTTATTCTTAAATTATCATCTTCCAATATTGCTTTTTGATTTCTACCCAAACTATCCTTAACCCAAACTTTTTCTGACCATCTATTGTTTGGTAATAGTAACCCTAATTCATAAACAAGTTCTTGTCTTCTTTTACCCCCTTGTAATTTAACAAACGGTGGTTTCTTTTCAGTTTTATATTCCCTCCAATATTCGTATACCGTTTTTCTTTGCATACACTTATAAAGAACTTTAACTTTCTTCTGATTCTCAAATAAAACTATTGCGTACTTAAATTTATTGTTTTTCATATGAACTTAGATATTAAAGTGAAAAGACCATAGAAACCTAAAAATGTCCATATTACTACAACCCATATCCCTAATTTTGAAGACCCCTCAAAGGTTTTCATTAATTCTTTTCTGGTTTCGTTTGGTACTTTTTGTTTACAATTCGAACATGCCATGGTATAATATATAAAATTTTAGACTATTTATCAACATGAAGCTAATAAATATTTTGAAAGAGATGAGTTTAGACACCTCTAACCTACCAGACGGTGGGGATTGCTTCGATTCTGCATTTGATTATATGGTTGAACATGGTACAACAAATAAAACCCTTAAATTGGTTCATAGTATAGTTTCAGGTCAAGGTAAGTTATCAGGTAAAAGATATACACATGCGTGGTGTGAGGACGACGATAACGTAATTGATACCTCTAATGGAAACAATTTCGAGGTAATTAAAATGTTATACTACGCAATCGGTAATGTAAACCCAAATCAAGGGAAATATTACGATTATAACGAAACCCTTCGTATGTCCACCAAGTACGGTACAAAAGGACCGTGGGAGATTGAAAACAAGGTTTATAACGAAAAATTCAATTCTAAGACAGGTTTTTACGATTAACGTTTTTTTTTCTCATTTTTTTTAGTTATATTTTCTTTATAACATATAAAATAAACACATGATTAGTTACATCGGAGGTAAAGCAAGAATTGGTAAGTGGATTACACCTTTTATTCCCACTGACATAGAAACCTATGTAGAGGGATTTTCAGGTATGTTTTGGGTCTTTTTTAATATGGACTTAGGAAAGTATCCTAACCTTAAAACGGTGGTCTATAATGACTTTAATAGACTAAACGCCAATCTAATGAAATGGTCTAAACAATATGATGTTTTACATGAGGCATTATCACACTACCCATGTCAACAGTTAGGGGTTGTGGATACACCACCAGAATACGCACAGATGTTTAATCAATATCAGAAAGAAGTTTTTAATCCTGAATTGGTTATCACTGAAGAGAATAGTTTAGAAGTGGCTTGCAAATACGTTTATGTGTTATGTCAAGTATTTTCGGGTTCTAAACCTGAAACCGCGGCTTATACTGATTACAAGGGTAAGTACCGTTGTAAGGTTCTTATCTTTATGGATAAATTAAAGAATCCAAAGTATCGTGAACATTTTGATAAGATATCATTTGTTGAGAATATGGATTTTCAATCAGTTGTTGAAAAGTATGATTCACCAAAAACATACTTTTATATGGACCCACCATATTGGAAAACGGAAAACTACTATTCAAATCACGATTTTGATGTGAATGATCACACAAGACTCGCTGATTGTATTAAAAATATTGAAGGTAAATTTAGTTTATCATATTATGATTTTCCTAAATTATCTGAATGGTTCCCTAAAGATGAATATAAATGGGAACAAAAAGATTTCGCTAAAGCGGCAGCTGCGAAAAAAGACGGTAAACAAAATATGGGAACCGAACTTTTAATCATGAATTATTAAAATTAGAACATGGAAACAAATTGGTACTTGGTAAAAGTTCTACCAGGAAAAGAAAGAACATTAGCGGAAGAATTTAATAAGTATATTTCATTAGGTAAAATGACTAATATCAATAGATTCGTTTGTCCAACCGAAAAAAATATAGTTGTTGTAAAAAATAAAAAAGTAATAAGAGAGAAAGTACTTTACAGTGGATACCTTTATTTTGAAACGGGTAAGAAATTAAACGAAGACGAACTAAAAACACTATCATTATTACCAAACATTATGGGTATGGGTGGAAGTAGAGTACCAATCGAATTACGTGATAGTGACATTAAAAGAATTTTAAAAGATGATACGTTAGAACAACACGTAGATTCTAAAAAATTGAAATACATTATTGGTGAAGCTGTTACAGTGGTTGAAGGTCCGTTTAATACATTCGAAGGAACAATTGCAGAAATCAATGGAGATAAAGTTTCAATTGAAATAAAAATATTTGGTAGAAATACGGCGGTTGAATTAACGTTAAATCAAATAGCAAAAATCTAATGGAATACTCACCTGAAGTTTTAATATATCTACAAACAGTAAAGAAATATTTCCAAACTAATCAAGAGGCAAGAGAATACTTTATTTCAAATTATAATGAAGATGTTTTCTTTAAGCACCTTTGTGAAATTTCCGAAAAAAACTTTAAACAAAACGGTGAAGTAATGTTAACTAAAGAACAATTTGAACTTCTTAGAAGAACATTACTCGCAATACAAATATCAACTGAAGAATTACCTGAAGAAACTAACAACATAGAAGATAATATTTTTATCGATATGAGAGGTTATGGAAAAATATGTCTTAACTAACTTCATTTTCTAAGAATTTTTTTTTATTATTATACTATGTCAAGAATACTACCAGAGAATTATCCTCTATATGATACTGTTTATGGAAGTGAGGTCCCAACAGAGCAATACTATGTTATATTGTTTGATAAATTACCATCAAAATTTGTAAATAATTTAAGTTACGACCCAACTATAAAAACACATTTTATAGAGAATGAAGGGTTTTTTGAGGAGTGTAATATTTTTTCATCAAATAGAAGATATGATTTATCATCACAATGTTTATTTGTTAATAAAGAAAAACAAATAATGATTAGAATAACAGGTAATGTTACTAAAGACAAAGACCCGTTAGTCCAATTAGATATTGTGTATGATATTAAGAACGGTAAGTTAGAGGAACAATTGAAAATGGATGAAATCAAAACTTTCGAAAGAAAGAAAAAGAAAGCAAACATCCAATTAGTAAAAAGTGAAATGGGTCATTTGGACACAGAAGAATATGACTTGTTTATCCAACCAATGGATTTGGAATTAAATTACGGTACCAACTTTAAAAGGGTACATGACGTGATTGTTGATAAATTAAATGAAACAAATGGTAAAGGAATTATTCTTTTACACGGGGACCCTGGCACTGGTAAGACATCATATATTAAACATTTAACCTCATTAATTAAAGAAAAGGATATTTTGTTTATTCCACCATCAATGGCGGAGATGTTATCCGAACCGTCTATCATTCCATTTTTAATGGACCACAAGAACTCAATTTTAATTATTGAGGACGCTGAGAGGGTAATTTCAGATAGAGAGGGGAATGGTTCACCTGCTGGAGTTTCGAACATCTTGAACCTTACAGATGGTATTTTAGGGGATTGTTTAAGTATTCAGATTGTGGCCACCTTTAATATGAAACGAGAGAAAATTGACCAAGCATTACTTAGAAAGGGTCGTCTAATTGCGGAACACAAATTTGGTAAACTGTCCGTGGAAGAATCGAACAATCTTCTAAAACATTTAGAAAAGGAACACGAAGTTTCCGAATCAATGAGTTTGGCTGATATATATAATATAGATGTCGAATTAATAAAAACATCAAATAAAAGTAAAATAGGATTTTAAAATATGGAAAACGTAACATCAGATAAAGTAAAAGAATTACAATCACAAGGAAATAAAGTTTTAGTAGACTATTGGGCTAAATGGTGTGGTCCATGTAAATCACTAATACCAAGATTAGAAGGTTTAGAATCACAATACCCAAATGTCACATTTGTAAAAGTAGATGTGGATGAAAATATGGATGCTGCTTTAGATATGGGTATTCGTTCAGTACCAACTGTAATTATTTACGATGGTGATAAATTGGTAAATCGTTCACAAGGAGCTCAACCAGAAGGATTTTATAAGGATATTTTAAATAATTTATAAATTATGAATAATATTGTTGTTTTTACTTTAAAAGGTTGCGGACATTGTGTGGAACTTAAAAAAGAATTAATTGTACGTGAAATACCATACAATGAAATCGAAATAAGTGAAAACGAGGAGATTTGGAATCAAGTGGTAAAACAAACAGGACATAATGCACTCCCAACCGTGTTTATAGGTCTCGAGGGGAATGAAAATGGTCCCGTTTTTGTTGCCGGTAGAGATTTTAAAGGTAAGGATGAGATTATCGAAATAATAAAAAAATACATATAAAATAAAAAAGGGACTAAATGTCCCTTTTTTTATGCGAAGAAGTAGAATAAAAGTATTTATGTAAAAGACTTTACTTTTACATGGCATTACAACAGATAAATTGGACCCAGATTGATACCGCAACCGTACCCTCAGGGTCGATTATTGATTTAGGGGCTGTTTCAGGATCATTACATGCGGTCTATGCTGATAATTTATATGTTTCAGGTTTATCCTTAACCGATTATATTAATCAAGCGGGTACAACTGAATTAAATTTATATACAGCATCGTTAAAGACTGCTATTGAAACCACCGGATCAAATTTAACGGTCAAAGGTAATCTTTTAGTTAAAGGAACAACAACCGCAGTTAACTCAACGACCGTAGCAATCGGTGATAATATCATCGAATTAAATGGTACTGAGGCGGTAAACGGAGGTTTATTAATTAAAGACCCAACAAACCCAAATAGAATTTCTGGTTCCTTATTATGGGACACCACAAACGATTATTGGATTGCGGGAGCATTAGGAAGCGAAGAAAAAATAATATTAATAAGTGAACTTAATAGTGCTACGTCATCATTATCTTCATCTATTAATACCCTATCAAGTTCGTTATCATCTTCAATATCAAATATCTCATCTTCGTTTTCAGCATCAATTACCTATTTACAAGACACAAATATTTGGCAACCGACGGGTTCGTTTTATGCAACAAATGAAAGTATTCAAATAACTGGTAGTGGTGCGTTATTAAATTCACCCGATGGTTCGGTTATTGGAAAATACGCATTAGAGGTTTCAGAATCAATACATGCCGCCAACATAAATGTCGGTAATCCAACATCAAACAATTGGCAAACAAGTTTAGAGGGTTCTTATTTTAATAATTTTAATTCAAATACAGATGTATCTGAAATATTAAGATTTATGGCGGGTTTACTATCCGCTTCAGCACCTGACGCTTCACCAAATACAAAGGGTTATAGTGGATACACAAAAAATAATGTAAACACAACTACAGGTACAGTTACCGCAGGTAGTATACCACAAAGTTCTACCAACACAACAATTACTTATTTACAAGAAAAGGGATTTGCAACAACAGGTTCTACAATTTTTAGTGGAATATCACCAATACAAACACAAACAAATTACGGTCACACATTTACAAGTGTTGCTTCAGGTAGTACAATAGTATCATCGTCTGTTGATTCACAACTATTTGGTTTAGGTACTTTAAGTAGCGGAACACCAACATCATTTAAAGTATCGGGTTCTTTTAATTTTAAATTTAAAAATAATAGTTCTAAGACAGATACCGCAACTTCAAGTTCACAAGCTATTATAACACAATCAGGTGCTGGTACAACAAGTGGAGTTTCATTAGCAAGAATAAACACAGCAAATAATGCGGTTATTCCACCGGCATATCAAGATGGTAAATACGCATCGATATTTTCACCTTCATTATATGGTGCAAGTAGTGATGTGAGTTCAAGTGGTTGGTATCACATATCAAGTTCAATTAGTATTGCGAGTGGATCAAGTCCATATACTACACCAATTGTTAATAATACGGAAGTATTTTACGCTCCATTATCGACAATATCAACAAATATACCGGCGCAAACACCAACATTTAGTGGTGTAAATGTAAATGCAATATCGGCAACTTCTCGTTCGTTAAGTGGAGCACCTTATTTAAGTTCTGCAACCTATACGATTTCGGGATCAATATTGGGAGTGTTTAATCCATTATATTATGCGGGTAGTGGTATTGTGACTATAACCGATTCGGATGCTTTAGTTAGTGAATCTGGCGGCATTTTAACAGTATCAACTGCGGGTGGAACAATACAAACGGCAAACGCGGTATTTGATTCTACAGGAACCACACCAAGATCAACAAGTACAGTTCCGTATGAAACTGACATTATTAAAGTTTATACAACATCATCATTTGCGCCTGGTACGACTGATGAAAACATAAATCAAACAGGTTTAGGAACAACATCTTTCTCCTTATATATAAACGCCTTAAATAAGGCGGGTTCCACAACAACAAACACATCAACGGTTTCATACCATACTGCAGGAAATTTTGGACAACCATCGGTAAGTGGTAGTTTAGCATACTACGGTAGAACACAAGGTGCCGATACCGCAACTGCTTTAGTTGAATCCTTTACTGGTGAAAATAATCGTTTAGTTTTAAATGACAATATACTTTCATTCACAGGTACTGCATGGACAACATCATTTGGTTTATATAATTTAGGTTCAACAGACTTACAAGTTAAACCTGGTTATTTAGTTAAGCCTGGCGGAACATACGGATATTGGTTGACAAACCCATCATCTGCAAGTGATTACAAATATTATATTCGTAAGTTCTCAACTACAGGAACCAAATCAACAATGACGTTAAATTTAGGTCAAACAATAGTTGGATGGGATACTACAACAAATAATTCGATAGGTGCGGTGATTTTATTTGAATCGTCTAAAAGTGGAGTTTATACACCACCGAGATTTTATGACCCTTCAAAAACAACATCAAATTTTGTTAATAATATAAGTGCAAATACAGATGGTCAAAATCCATTCGGTTCAACAATCGCACTTTACGGTAACACAGGAGGTTCATTATCAAGCACCACCTACACATTACCAATAAGAAATGCGGATGGTATGTTTATAAATGCATCATATGATGAAATTTATGTTTTAGTGAGATATAAAGGAGACCCAACACCAATAACAGGAATAACAGTAACTTTTAGTTAATAATTATATAGTAGATGGCAGCAATAGATAGTACAAAAAAATCCGCTAGGTTTCTCCAAGGTAGACGTTATACACACGACACATATACCGATGCTCAAGAAGCATTTACTTCGGTCTTGGATATTAATGCGGATGAAATTTATATTGACCAAGATTTAATACCAAGTAGTGGTTTACCATATAACAGTTCAGGTGATAATGGATTAGTTTACTCAAGTAACGGACAACAAGTAATGAAATATTACTACCGTTATAGAATGACTAAATCCGATTTAAATAACGAGGTTTGGTTTTTTACAAATCCAACAGGATCAACATCGGGTATTGGTGCACAATTAATAGATTCAGGTCAAGAGACCAATTTTATTTCACCGAAATATTCAGTTCCATCATTGGCAAATGCTAATACGGAAGATGCAACTCCGGGTTATGGTGTTAAAGTATTAATTGACGGAACACAACAATCTGTAAACAATTATGCATTTGACTATAAAACGGGAGTTTTACAATTTGCAACATCTGCGGTGGCGCCAACGGCTGGACAAGTTGTAACAATATCAGTTTATCAATATGTTGGTAGAACATTATCTTCACAAGTCGGTGGAGGAGGTTCTACGGTTTATGATATTTTTAAACCTACAGGTTCATTTTTTGCAACAACAAATGATTTACAAGTTACAGGTTCTTTAAAGATAACATCAGGTCCTGCTTTATTTGTTAGTTCAAGTATAACCGCAAACAATAGTGATTTATATCTTACAAGTGGTAGTGGTCTTTACATTAAAGATAACGCACTCGTTGATATTACAGGTTCTCTTAATATGTCAGGTTCCGTTGTTATTAAAGGAGACTTAACAGTTGAGGGAAAAACGACATTAATACAAAAATTAGACCCCAATATAGAATCTTTAGTGGTTTCTGGAGCCATGAGTATTGTACAAAATCAAATAAATTCACAAGTGGTTGCGGCTTCATTAACGATACAAAATCTTGGAACATGGGCTGATAGGTCAAATAATTCCATAATTGATTGTGGAGATGGCTTTTTCTAATTAAAAATAAAGTATTTATATAAAACAAAGTAAAGACAAAACATGGCACAAATAATTAAACACAGAAGAGGTTCGATATCAGCACTAAAAGATGTTTCTGCAAACATCGGTGAATTGGTAATGGGAACAGGTTCTATAGGAGATTTAAATGCTCCCGTACTATTCATCGGTGACACAGCAGTTGCGGGTGGGTATAAACCTGTATCTAAAATTTATCAAGGAACTACCGCACCTACAATTAGTGTTGGGTCTCACGGTTCGACTATGGACGGATTACCCTTCTACTCTACAGGTACAAAAACATTATACATTTTAGATAAAGGTGGTAATAGTGCCATTAACCTAACAGGTAACATTGAAGGAAATACAATTTCGGGAGTCACAATTAATAATTTAACAGGTACAACTATTAATTTATCATCAACTGGTACATCATTAAATATAACTGGTGATATTGTACAAACAGGTTCATTTTATACATCTGGTGATATTGTTTTAAGAGGTAATATTAATATTGGTGATAATTTAACAGGTGACACTTTGACTTTAAATAGTGAAATCAGTTCATCACTTATACCTGATGTTAATAATGCGTTTAACCTCGGTACTGCCGAAAAGAGTTGGGGAAATCTACATGTTAGTGGAACTGCATATGTTAATGTTTTACAAGCAAATCAAGTAAATTTCTCAGATTTGGGTATCCTAGAAGATTTATCTGTAAGTGGTAACACTTATTTAGGTAATGGTGGAGACATCTTAGTAGTTTCAGGTTCGGCATATTATGATAGTTTAACAAACAATAGAGTTGTTATTGCAGGTACTAACGGACTATTAGAAGACGATGCAAATTTTACATTTGACGGAACAAAATTAAGTGTTGGCGCTGGTGACTTTGAAGTTGATGTTTTAAGTGGTGACACAAGAATGTCAGGTTCGTTATTGGTTAAAAATGGTGCTACGGTAACAGGTTCATTTAAATTAAATGATAGTGCCACTAACTTTAGTATTGTGGGTAATGGGTTTGGACAAACAAGTTTAATATCCCCAGATGGTGCAATTGTAATGACACCTGGATTGTATGGTGTTCAAATAAATGGTGCAAACCCTGATTTAAGTGTAAATGGTAGTGAGTACCTTAATGGTAATTTATTTGTTGGTGGAAGTGGTAAAGTAACTGGTTCATTTGAAGCGGTTGGAGCAACAAGTTTAGATTCAACTTTAACTGTTACGGGTTCTGCAACCTTAAAATCAACACTACAAGTAAATTCAACATCGGAATTAAAAGGTGCGGTTACCGCGAATTCAACCTTAACGGTTACAGGTTCTGCAACATTTAAAGATAATGTAAACGTATCTGGAGATACCATAACAATTGGCTCTGAATATGTGAATACAAATTTATTTGTTGGTGGTAATGGTAAAGTAACGGGGTCGTTTGAGGTAGTAAGTTCCACAAATTTAGATGATACGTTAACAGTATCGGGCTCAGCAACATTTAAAAGTACATTAAATGTAACAGGAGCAACAACAATTGATGGTTTAACAACAATTAACGATAATGCGGTTGTAAATGGTGTCTTAACCGTAACAGGTAACACACAATTACAATCTAATTTGTATGTATCAGGTAATTTAGAAGTATTAGGGTCATCAACAAATGTAACAATACAATCACAAACTGTAGAAATTGACGATAACATCATTAGAATGAACGCATATTCTCCTTTCTTGAGATATGCGGGTTTTGAAGTAATGGATTCAGGTTCGTCAGGTGTTTCTTCATCAATGTTATGGGATTCACAAAATGATTATTGGTTATTAACAAATCAAAATGGTTCTGGTAGTAAGTTTATTGGTACAACATTCGGAGCACAAGGTTCTGAAGTTAGTTTAACAAGTGGAACAATACCAAAAGCAACATCCACAAACACGGTTGGTGATAGTTTATTAACAGATAACGCAACAACATTAAGTTATAATACCAATAAATTTCAAGTAACTGCGTCAGATGGTGCAACTTTAATTGCTGGTAACGTAACTGTAAGCGCTGCCGGTGGTGCAGATGCAGGAAGTAAAACATCTGCAATTGTTTTCAGAAACTCATCAAATGTTTTAGGATATGTTTCAACAACTGAATCAACAGATGTTCTTGATGGAATTTTAGGATATAAAAATTCAGATGGAGCTCTTAAGTTCTCAACCGTAATTGACGGAGGAACATATTAATATGGTTTAAAAATAATAAAATAAAGGGAGGTCTAAAAAACCTCCTTTTTTTATTTATTTAATCCTACTTTTTGTGTATTTATAGTTAAGACCTATATAGGTCAATTAACCGTGGTACATACCACAAATCATAGGAGAGAACATATATATGTCACAAATAGTAAAACTGCGTAGGAGTAGTGTACCCGGTCAAAAACCCACTAACTCAAATTTACAATTAGGCGAATTAGCGTTAAATACTAGTGACGGTAAGGTTTACATGTCCAAATCTGGTTCTCTCGGACCATCAGTTGAGGAATTAATCTCAACAAACACGGTTAATACAGGTTCAGTTAATATTAGTGGTAGTTTCAATTTAGAAGGTAATCAAAGCATTACTGGTTCATTATTAATTGGTACAGGGTCATTTCATCCAAATAATCCTGAAATATTACACGTACAGAATAGTGGTAGTATTAATATTGCACATTTCCAAGCCAATAATGAATCTTATGTACAGATAAACGTTAAAAATACAAATTCAGGAACAGGATCTAGTGGAGATATAGTTGTAACCGCAGACAATGGTAATGAAGGGATTCATTATGTTGATATGGGTATAAACTCATCAACATATAATGCTGGTTATGTTGGATATGCAAATGATGCATATCTTATAAATGCGGGTAAAGATTTATATGTCGGTACTTTAGGTGGAATTAATCATCCATCAAATGTTAAATTATTTGCACAAAACAATTGGGAAAATCCACAAATTGAAATTAGTGGATCAAAACAAATTTCATTTAATACAGGTTCGGTAAGTAGTGGATACACATATGAATTTAGTGGTAGTATAAAGGCTGACCATAATTTAAATGTTGTTGGTCATGTAACTGCTAATCAATTTACTGGTAGTGCACTTGGTTTAACAAACGTACCATTTCATATTACAGGTTCAGATGTTGAGGGTAACACATATAACAAACAATTTACAAAATTACAATTTGACGATAGTACAGGATTAAATGTTAGTGAATCAGTTCCTGGAACTGCGTTCATATCGATTGGTTCACACTTTAAAGATATTTTTGTTTCGGGTTCACCAATATTAAGTGCAACTGGTTCAGATGCATTTGAAATTATACCATTAGGTGGTATTCAAGTGACAACGTCAATCACAGATACAAATGCTAATGGTTATGTTAAAGAACTAACAATCAGCGCTGCGAGTTTATCCTCCTCATTAAATAATAGAATTGATATTATAACAGGTTCCTTAGATGGTATAATAAATTCATTTGAAATATTTTCAGGTTCTCTTAATACATTTACATCAAGTGTTGTTTTAACATCACAAACAAGTTCAATGAATGTTTTAAGCGCATCATACGCATTAACTGCGGCGTTCGCATTAAATGCTGGTGCGGGTGGTACTGGTGGAGGAGCTGCTATTGGATCGTATAATTCATTGATTGTTACAAGTGCGGCAAGTACTTGGAGTTTTCAACATAATACAGGTCAAAAATATCCAATATTTCAAGTATTCGATAATAATGGTTATGTGGTTATACCAAGTCAAATTAGAGCAATTGATGACGACAATGCTGAAATTATTTTCCCAAGTGCACAAACAGGTAGAGTTATTGCTTCACTTGGAGGAGGTAATGGAACAACATTACCATTCACGAGTTCATCTTTATGGACGGTTAATCACAATTTAAACACAGACTATCCGGATGTTACAATTTGGGACTCAAATAGAAATATAATTTTCCCAAATAGAATTGAATCGGTTAATAGTAACCAAGTAAAAATATATTTTAGTCAGGCAATATCTGGACACGTAAGTTTATCAAGAGGTGGTCATATTGTAAGTGGAAGTGGTGCAATTGGATTAAGTGATATTACTTGGGCAAACTTATTAAACAAACCATCAGGTTTAGTTTCGGGTTCATCACAGTTAACAGGTTCATACGATACTCGTTATGTGTTGAGCGGTTCAATTACACAAACAACTTGGGATAATATTGCAAACAAACCGAGCGGATTAATATCAGGTTCGGTACAAGTAGAATTAACAGGAACAACAGGTTATTCAACATTTAGTAGTTCAATAAGTTCATCAATAGGTTCTTTATCTTCATCTGTTGCAACAACAACAAGTGGATTAACAAGTACAATTACAACTTTAAGTTCTTCATTATCTGGTTCGATTGATAGTTTAAGTTCTAGTGTTGCTTCAATTAACAACACACAAAATGGAAGATTAGATTCACTTGAAACTGCAAGCGGTAGTATTAGAACAGATTTTAATTCTTTTACCTCATCATATACAACAGTATCAGGTTCATTAGATTCAAGACTTGATGTTCTTGAAGCATATAGTGGTTCACAATTGGTACCATCATCATCAATGTCATTTAGAACATTGGAAACCAGTGTATATTGTAAGAATATAACGGGTGTTCAAATTAATAAAGGTACCGTTGTTAGAATTGTTGGTTCGGTGGGTGATAATCCTTTAATCGCACCGGCTAGTTTACTTACTGAAGGGAGTTCAGCAAATACTTTGGGTATTGCAACACAGAATATACCAAACGATGATTTTGGTATGGTAATTACTGAAGGTATATTAATTGGTGTTAACACTAGTGGCATGACCGCCGGTGATTTATTATATCTAGGTGCAAACGGTACTTTTACAACAAGCCCACCAGCCGCGCCAAATCACGGTGTTCGTCTTGGAGAGGTATTAAGAGTTCAACAAAACCAAGGTTCAATTTATGTTCGTGTTGATAATGGAATTGAATTAAACGAGGCTCACGATGTAATATATTCAAGTATTAGTCATGGTGACTTATTAATTAGAAGTGGTAGTGTTTGGAAAAATAGTAAATCATTAGAAGGTAATTATGTTGTTACAGGTAGTTTAACAATTACACAAAATCTAACAGTATTAGGTTCCTCATCAATAACATATGTAACATCATCACAATTACAAGTTGCCACTTCAACAATCTCTGTCAATGTTTTCGAACCAGCAGAAAGATTTGGTGGACTAAAAGTTTATGATAGTGGTAGTTCATCTGCAACAGCATCATTATTATGGGATAGTTTACATAACCATTGGGTTTACCAAAATGTTAGTGGTTCAAACTATTCTGGTGGTATGTTGATTGCTGGTCCAAGAAATACAGGTTCATTAGGTGATGAGCCTAATTTAATTAACGGTAGAATTGTAAAATCTGTTGGTGGTGACCATATTGATAATTCAATAATATCAGAAACGGGTACCACAATAACAATTGCTGGTGATTTGGTTGCTAATTCGATTACTGGAGCGTTCGATTACTTTGGTTTAGTTAATAGACCAACATTAGTTTCTGGCTCATCACAAATTACATATTCAGGTTTAACAGGAATACCATCAGGTATTGTAAGTGGTAGTGAACAATTAACAGGTTCATACGATACGAGATACGTTCTTAGTGGAAGTATAACACAAACCACTTGGGATAACATCGCATCAAAACCAAGCGATATTGTTTCAAGTAGTAATCAAATAAGTGCATTTGGATTTTTAGAAACGGGTTCATTCAATACGTATACATCAAGTAATGATGGTAGAGTTTCTTCATTAGAAAGTAAAACTGGAAGTTATGCAACAACAGGGAGCAATTCATTTATAGGTACTGAAAATGTAACAGGAAGTTTAATTGTTTCAAGTTCTTTAAATGTAATTGGTACTCAAAATGTTACAGGTAGTTTAATTGTTTCTAATTCTTTAAAAGTAATTGGAAATGAAAATATAAATGGTAATTTATCAGTTACAGGTAGTGTTGTTATATCAGGTTCATTGGATTTATCTAATGCAAATATTGATAATTCAAGATATCTTTACACACAAACAACAGGTTCAACGACTTGGACAATAGTTCATAATTTAAATTATGAATATCCAAACGTAACAGTATATGATTCAGATAATAAAGTTATGTTACCTGCGGATGTTACATCCATAGATGCAAATACAACACAAGTTACATTTGCAACATCTGAAAGTGGACATGCTTTAATTTCAGTTGGTGGTATATCAACAAGTACTGCTGATAGATTTTTATACACTGCGTCATCCGCAACAAGTTCATGGGTTATCGACCACAACATTGGTTACAAATATGTAACCGTTAATGTTTATGATGGTGCGGATGAACAATTGATACCACAAAAAATAACCGCTGTTTCTATTAACAGAACACAAATTGATTTTGCAGCACCAACAACAGGTAATGCAATTATAACAGTAGGTGGTCCTCGTTCAACATCATTGTTTGTACAAAGTGGTTCATTCTACAATGCAACAACTAACATTGGTATCACAGGTTCATTGGTTGTAACAGGTGATGTGGATGCTAATAATTTCAACACAACATCTGATAAGAAATTAAAAACAAATCTCGTTAGAATTGAAAATGCACTAGATAAAATTGAAAAATTAAATGGTTACACATTTGATTGGTTAGAAGAATATAGTGAAGATAGAACAAGACAAATCGGAATGGTTGCCGATGAGGTATATGAAGTACAACCAGAATTGATATCACATAGAAATATTGTTTTATCAAACAAAGAAGAAAAAATAAAATTATTAGACTACTCTAAAGTGACTGCAATATTAATTGAAGCATTTAAAGAGTTGAATGATAAGGTTACAAAATTAGAAAATAAAAAGAAGAAAAAATGAGAATAGACGGACCTCAAATTACAGGTAGTTTTAATTTAAATGGTGATGCTATTGCTGATTTAGATGCTTTAGTAACCACGTCGTCATTTAACATGATGACAGCGTCAATGGCAACAACAGGTAGTAACTTATTTAAAGGAACTCAGACAACATCTGGGTCAATAGTACCATCAGTTAATAATACATACGACTTAGGTAGCCCAACACATCAATTTCGTCACGTCTATATCTCAACAGGTTCGTTATATATTGATGGAACAAAAGTATTAGGTTCAACAAGTTCTGAATTACAAATCACAACAGATGTTGGACAATCATTTAAAGTATTAGAGACAGGTGCCGACACAATCACATTACAAAGTAATGATGGAAATGTTACATTAACGTCAACAGGTGGTGGTGACATCGTTATGGACCCAAGTACTGGTGTTATTGGTTTAAAAGGAACTGTAACAATTTATACGGGAAATAAAATTACATCAAGTGATGGTAACGCAATTCAATTCGGTAATGGTATTGCCATTACTGGTAGTATTGTAGCAACAAGTACAAATTTAATTACAGGTAGTGGACAAATTAGTAGTTTAGGATTTGCAACAACAGGTTCAAATACATTCAATGGTAACTTAACTGTTACAGGATATATAGATGCTCAAGAATTAAGAACAACGTATATTAGTAGTTCAATATTATATCGTTCAGGATCAACAAAGTTTGGTGACGAAAGTTCAGATACACATTCATTCACAGGTAGTTTATCTATAAGTGGAAGTTTAAGTGCACCGAATTCTAATTTGGTGTCAGGTTCATCACAAATAACATATAGTGGATTAAGTGGGGTACCAAGTGGTATTATTAGCGGTAGTGCTCAAGTTGATGTGATGTCAACAACAAACATCGCAAGACTTGCCACAACAGGGTCAAATGTATTTACCGGAGCATTAACTGGTACAAGTGCAACATTTAGCTCAAATTTAAAAGTAGGAGGGGCTAACGGTAATTTTTTAATAGATAGTTACACCACATCAAAAATAGGAATAAGGTCTTGGACTGATATTTCAGGTACAACAAATAACTTTTTTGTACAAAATAGCGCAAATTATAATTATGGTATTGTGGGTGTGGTTTCTGCTTCGGGTACAGCAACAGGTGACGTTTATGGTTTAGGATACAGTCCTTCCGCGGGAACATCAATGACACCGGTGATTAATTGGACAAGTAATGGTAAAGTAGGTATAGGAAATACAGACCCATTAAGTCCTTTACACATAGGAGGGGCGTTAGCGTCAAGTGGAGATGCTGCAGCAATAACGTTAAAACAAACGGGAACAAATGAAACAACAGGCATTTATTTAGAAAGAAGTGGTGAAAGAAAAGGATATGCCATTTATGTTGGAGGTAGTCTTGATAGTTTAGTTTTTCAAAGAAATAATGCAGGAACAAAGTCAGATGTATTGACTTTAACAAGAGACGGAAATGTTGGAATTAACCAATCAGACCCAACAGGTTTAGGTGGACCATCACTTGTTGTAGCTGGAAGTGGATATCCCGAAGTTATAGTTGAAAAAACAGGAGCAAATGCACGAAAGTGGGGATTTACTGTGGGGAGTGACGGAAGTTATTTGCTTAGAGATTACACTTCGGGAGCGAATGTTTTTACAGTTAATACCTCGGGCGTGGGTAATTTTAATAGTGCTATAACAGTTGGTGGAAACACTGTATGGACATCGGCGAATGATGGTTCCGGTTCTGGATTAGATGCGGATTTATTAGACGGAAGAGATAGTAGTGGTTATATGACACAATCTCAAGGGGGTATAGAATTTCAACAAGGTTCTTATACAGGTTGGTATAAATTGGCAAGAAGTTCACAAGCTGTTAGTGGTGCGGGTTTAAGAGGTAGTTTTAAAATTATTGTGGCGGCAACAGGTAACTATCTTACACCATCACAAGATGAAATTACAGGTTTTAAAGATTGGACTACTAATGCAACTATTAGTAGTATTGCTAGTAGTGCGGATTCAATATTTCAAAATTATAGAATAACTTATGACGCCGATTATTCATATTTAGAAGGATATGTTAGTTATTATTTTGGTGGTGGTCAAAGTATAGTTATTAATTCTTATGTTAATGGTTTAAATGGTTTGACTTGGAGTCCATACACAGGAACAGTACAGGCAAGTTCTACATCAAATGGTGCGGTGAGTATTGGTAAAGTTAATAATGGATTTACGGTTCCATATCTTAGAAGTGCTGGAGGAGTTAAATTTGGTTCTGGTTCAAGTACATTAAACTATTATGAAGAAGGAACATTTACCCCAAGTAATTTAAACTCAAATATGAGTTCAGTAACCCCGACTTGGGGTAGATATGTTAGGGTAGGTAATCAAGTAACAATAAATGTTAGATGGACCGTAGAACCAGGAGGTACTGGACAAAAATATATTGTATTCAATTTACCTTTTGCATTTAATAACACAAGTAATATTTCTTATACGGGTGCAGTTTCTAACTACAATAGTGGATTATCATCAAATTCATCAAACGTGGGTACATCAGTTAGAAATTCAAGTAGTAGTGATACTCAGCAATATGTTGAGGCGGTATTCACAACAAATGCGTCAACTACAATGCTTTTTTCAATGACATATTTTACATTCTAATAAATAAAAAAATAAAAATTAATACAAAATGGCTTTAACTGAAACAACAAAAGTAGACCAAATAGAAGTAGTGGGAGATTACACCATCCAAGTTCGTACAGCAACTATAATTGAAAAAGATGGGGTAGAAATTTCAAAATCTTTTCATAGACACATAGTATCTGCGGGAGATGATGTGACAAATGAAGACCCTAAGGTTCAAGCAATAGCTAATGCAATTTGGACAGAGGAATTAATTTCACAATATCAACAATCATTAAGTGATAGTGTAAGTAATCAACAATAAAACTATTTATAATCAATGGCAAACGGAGCATTTAAATTTAAAGATAATTCAGGTAATGTAGTATCATTTATCTCAGGAAGTGGTTCAAATATATCATTTTCAGGAGGTACACTCGACCTATCAGGAATGACAGGATTAACATTGGGTAACCTAACTCTAAGTGGTACAACACAGAACGCAATATCAGCTTCACATGCTGCAAGTTATCTATTAACATCTTCGTTTAATACATATACGGGTACAACAAATACACTTATTGGTACTCTACAAACAAGTACGAGTTCGTTAAATAGTTTTACATCATCAACAAACACTAGATTAAATTCCATTGAGGGTGTGAGTGGTAGTTATGCAACAACTGGTTCAAATCAATTTAAAAATGACCAAGTTATAACTGGTTCATTAACTGTTACAGGATTTATTGAAACTCAAGAATTAAGAACAACTTATATTTCTTCATCTATATTATATAGAAGCGGAAGCACAAAATTCGGAGATGAGTTAAGTGATACACATGCATTTACTGGTAGTTTATTGGTAAGTGGATCAATTAGCGTTCCTGGTTCTAATTTAATATCAGGTAGTGCACAAGTTGATGTTATGTCAACAACAAACATCGCAAGACTTGCCACCACAGGATCGAATACATTTGTAGGTAATCAAATTGTTAGTGGTAGTTTTAGGGTAAGTGGGTCAATAGAATCATCTTTTGATAATTTAGGAACAGAAGGTGGACAATTAATTTTAAGAGGACCAGTTAATAGATATAACGTAGATAACTGGAGTGGAAATGCGTTAAGAATTTTCAGAGAAGATGATGCCACTGCAGCTAATGGTAATGTTATAATTTTTGCAAGCGGTAGCGGTCAAGTTGGCATCAATAAAAACTCAACAAACGCAACATTAGATGTTAATGGTAATGCATTAGTTAGTGGTAGTTTAACAACAACAGGTAATGTTAATGTAAACTCAGACGGTATTGTAATTAATAGAAGCACATCCGGAGAACCTTATTTATTTTTTAGAAAAGATGGTATCAATAGAGGGTCAATATATGGTGCCGATAACACATCTGGATTTAGATTTTTTGTTGGGGACTCAAATTTAACATTAACGTTAACATCTGGTTCCGCAACAATAACCGGTAACTTAACAACAACAGGAACAATAAACGGATTATCATTACCAAATGATTTATTCGCTCAACAATTTTTATTAATGGGATCATAAAAAATTTAAAATATGCCAGCAACTTATAAAGTATTAGGTCAATCAGCACCTTCAGCAACAACAGCAACAACACTATATACAGTACCATCAAGTACTTCAAGTATAGTGTCAACATTAACGGTATGTAATAGAGATAGTTCATCGGGAACTTTTAGAATTGCAGTTAGACCATCAGGTGCGTCACTTGCAAATCAACACTATATTGTGTATGATTCAACAATTGCTGCAAATGATACTGTAACATTTACATTAGGAATAACTTTAGCAACAACAGATGTGATTACCATATATGCAAGTTCTGCAAATATGAGTTTTAATGCATTTGGTTCAGAATTAACATAATATATGGGAATAAAATCAATAAAACAACAAGGACTAATTGGTTTTGATGCTACAGTATTAAAATCCCAAGGTCTTAAGGCAATTGGTGGTACCGTAACCGAATTGGGAAACTATAGAATACACACATTTACAAGTAGTGGACAGTTTACCATTTTAGACCAAAATTTAAATGTTGAGTATCTAATCGTTGGTGGTGGAGGTAGTGGTGGTAACTGTCAAGGTAATAGTGGTACACCTGCCGGCGGAGGAGGTGCTGGTGGAGTTTTAATTGGTTCAACAATATTAAATAGACAACCTTACACCATATCTATAGGTGCTGGTGGTACGTCACAAACAACAACTGGATTGGCGGGAATTAATGGTTCAGATACCACTGCACTTGGATTAACAGCATATGGTGGAGGTGGAGGTGGTGGAGATGACGTAAATTCACCATTCGGTACCGATGTTCCTGCGAGAAGAAGAGGTAAATCGGGTGGTTCAGGTGGTGGAGGAAGTAATCAGGACCCACCCCCGGCAGAACCTATTTTTGGACAAGGAAATTACGGAGGTTCAAGTGAATATTGTGCAGGTGGTGGAGGTGCTGGTGAAAGAGGAAATGGGGCATTTTATAATACGTCAGGTGGAACGGGAGGTAATGGTATAACATGTTCAATTAATGGAACAACAACAACATACGGTGGTGGCGGTGGTGCTGGAGGTTCGGTATCACAAGGTTCAACAGGAGGTCCTGGTGGAACAGGTGGTGGAGGTGCTGGTGCTTCAAGAATTGGTTCTGGTGTGGTGTCAAATGCCACTAACGGAAGTACAAACACCGGAGGAGGTGGTGGTGGAGGTGCTGCGAATGGTGGTACCACATCTAATTCAGGTGCTGGAGGTTCGGGTATTGTTATTATCAGATATCTTAAAGATAAAGATAAGTCAACAACATTTACAACAACAAAACCAATAATAAATGATTTGGTTTTAAATCTTGACGCAACAAATCACACAAGTTTTCCAGGAACATTACAAGTTGAATATGTGGTAGTCGCCGGAGGTGGTGGTGGAGGTGTAGATAGAGGTGGTGGCGGTGGTGCTGGTGGATATCGTTCATCTGTTAAAGGTGAAAATTCAGGGACGGCAACACAGGCAGAACAAACTCTAATTTTACAACCAGGAACATCATATACAGTTACAATTGGTGCGGGAGGTTCAGGTGCCGTAGGCGGAAATGGGATTCCAACAATCGGTAGTAATAGTGTTTTCGGATCAATTACTTCACACGGCGGAGGTCGGGGTTCAACATATCCAACAGATTTAAATAATTTTTATAGAATCCCATCTGCAGGTGGTTCAGGGGGAGGTGGATTTCATAGTAACACATCACCAAGTGATATAGGCGGAAAAGGATTTCCCGGTCAAGGTGGTAATGGTGGAACAAGACCCGATAATAGTAGGTCAGGAGGTGGTGGAGGCGCATCAGGTGATGCCACCAATCAAGACGGATCTGCTGGTTTAACAACAAATATATCAGGAACTCCAGCAACATATGGTGGTGGAGGTGGAGGTGCTGCAACTAGCACAAATACACCAGGAACCGGTGGTGCTGGTGGTGGTGGAAATGGTAAAAATGGTGATAATAATAGTGCGGGAGATAATGCGACCGCAAACACTGGTGGCGGTGGTGGAGGAGGAACCGGCGGTGGTGGAGGCGGTGGTGGTAACGGTGGTTCTGGAATCGTTATTATAAGATATCCAGGAATACAAAGAGCGTTGGGCGGTACTGTAACAAGTTCTAATGGTTATACTATTCACACATTCACATCTTCAGGAAGTTTTACAACATACAAAGATTGGGATAATAATAGAAACTACGTTTGGAATGATTTAAGTACGTACAAAAATCACGGTGTATTAATTGCAACGGGAACAACATTTGATGCGACAGATGGTGGAGTAATAAAATTTGATGGAGTTAAAACACAAATACTTAACATACCAGTCACACATAGTCATCTAAGTAGTAGTGCGATTGAAGTTATATTCAAACCAACAACAAATAACACAAGAATGAGTTTGGGTGGTTATAGACACAACGGTGGATACAGTAATGGTACAATTGGTTGGTTATATATTCGTGAGAACAATGAAATATGGGCTTCTGTAATTACCGCGGCTCAAGTTTATGTTATTGCGTCCACAACCACAACAATTAGTTTAAATCAATATCATCATGTTGTGTTTAACAAAAACACATCAACAGGACTTATGGAGATATATTTAAATGGTACATTATCCGCAACTGCAAACTTTGATGTGGCAACATATGCACAATGGACATCTGCCGGTTCTTATATAGGGTCCAACATAATTGACATTGGAAAAAGTTTCAATACAAACTCAGGACAAAACTGGAATTTAGATTTCTTTAAAGGTGATATGCCTTTATTCAAATTATATAGTAGAGTTATGAGTGCTACTGAAGTTTTACAAAACTATAATTCATATAAAAATAAGTACGGATTTTAATAATTAAACATATGGCACATTTTGCAAGAATTAATGAAAATAATATAGTTGATGAAATCATTGTAATTAGCAATGAGGATTGTCAAAATTTAGATTTTCCTGAAAGTGAATCTATAGGACAATCATTTATTACATCAATTGGACTAAATGGTAATTGGAAACAAACATCATATAATGCTAATTTTAGAAAAAAATATGCGGGTATTGGTGACACATTCGATGAAACAAGAAATGCGTTTATCACATCAAAACCATTCACTTCTTGGGTATTAAATGATGAAACGTGTATTTGGGAGGCCCCGACACCAAAACCAGAAGATGATAAAATATACAGATGGAATGAAGAAACTCTATCTTGGGTTGAATATGTTGAAGAGTAAAACTATTTATTAATATGGCATATAGAATACAAAAACAATTCGTACCAGTAGATACCAATAATGGTGATCCAGATTGGGCAAAAAGACAAATATGGGTGGCAAAATTAAACGCAGAAGATACTGTGGATGATTTCGACACCTTAGAAGAAGCCGAAACCAAAAAGGTTGAATTAGAAACTGCTGATCCATCTGGTAGAGTTTACAGAATTGTTGAGATCTAATCAATCAATTGGACTATTTATTTACATATGAAAGTCCATAATCTCGTAGTAACAGGTTCTCTCCAAAGTGGTGGAGAAAACATCACATCCATATCGTCATCCGTAGCATCTACGGTTACAAACGTATCATCTTCCGTATCGGCAAGTATTGGTCAATTATCATCATCAATGGCGTCATCTATGACAAGTTTATCTTCGTCATTGACCGCAAGTATGGGTAGTTTGTCATCTTCGATGGTAACCACAATGAATAGTTTATCATCATATATGGCAACCACTGGTTCAAATATATTTGTTGGTAATCAAACAATATCGGGTTCAATTGTACCGGCCGTTAATGGTGCTTATGATTTAGGTTCATCAACACACGAATTTAGACACTTATACTTATCATCTGCGTCGTTATATATCGATGGAACAAAGGTATTAGGAAGCACAACACAAGAACTTCAAATCACAACCGATAGTGGGCAATCATTTAAGATATTAGAAGCAGGTTCGGATACAATTACATTACAATCTGCGGATGGAAATATTACACTTGCAACATCAGGTGGTGGTGACGTAATATTGGACCCAACAAGTGGTATTATTGCACTTAAGGGAACAACAACATTATATGCTGGTAATCGATTATTATCATCTGATGGAAACGCAATTCAAATTGGTAATAGTGCAACGATAACAGGTTCATTAATTGTAACTGGATTTATTGAGACACAAGAATTAAGAACAACATATATTAGTAGTTCAATTTTATATAGAAGTGGTAGCACTAAGTTTGGTGACGAGTTAGGTGACACACATTCATTTACAGGGAGTTTAACCGTTAGTGGAAGTGTTAGTGTACCTGGTTCGGGATTGGTCTCAGGATCATCTCAAATTACATATAGCGGATTAAGCGGTGTACCAAGTGGTATTATAAGTGGTAGTGCACAATTACCATCGGGATTGGTATCGGGATCATCACAAATATCTTTTGGTTCTGTAAGTGGTGTTCCATCAGGATTGGTTTCAGGTAGTTCACAAATCACATTATCATCTACAAGTGGATATAGTTCTGTTTTAAACCAAGCGGTTTTAACAACTTCATCACCAACATTTTCAGGACTTACAAACAATTCCACATACTCACAATCAACAACGTCAACACAACCTGTGGCGATTTATGGTGATAGTGGAGATACAAATGGATTATTTAGAATTCAAATGGATAGTATTAGTGATTCATTTGGAACGGGAGCAAGAACATTTTTAGGTGATGGTGGTATTGATATATTCTTAGGCACTAGCAATAGTTCATACACACCAGGAAACACGTACATCGCATTAAATCATGGTGGTGAAATTTCTATGGGTGCGGGTTCTGCAACTAAACATTTTACATTATCAACTGGAGGTACTGCAACATTTTCTGGAAGCATGGGTGTTGGATATAGCTCACCGGCTTATCAATTACAGGTTTTAAATACAATCGGTTTAAGAGCAAATAGTCAAAATTTTCAAGCAATAAAAGGTACGGGTTGGGGTTATAGTCCCGGTTCTTACAGAGTTGTTATGTTAGGAGACAGTGATATTGCTAATTTTACAACCGTATCAATTGGTTATGATCCATCTGGAAATTCGAATGGAGCATTTAATGGTAATGGTACTGAAGTTTTATTTAGAAATGGTGCATCTTTTGCAACACCAACATCAGGAAATACCTCATTTCATTTAAATACATTTGTAATGAAAGATGGTAAAATTGGTATTAGCACTGATAGCCCATCAAAATTATTAACAGTTAACTTTGGAACTGGCATTAGTGATGGTTTATTAGTAACTGGTTCACAAAGACAAGAGACAAGATTTAAATCAAGCGGAGAACACTCAAACGTATTTATCGATTCCGCACATTCAAACATTTATTTACCAACATTAGGTTTATATAGAAATGGTACATCACTCGGTGAGGTTAAATTACAAAGAGCAAGTAATAGTGATGCGTTAGGTAATTTTACAGAATCTGAAATGATTGTTGGTACAACAACAAACACACCACTTTCATTGAAAGTTAATGAAGAAAGACTTGTTATTCTTAGTAGTTCATCTATTAGAATTAAATCAACAGTTCTACCAACAGCTGATGCAACATACAATTTAGGTTCAACATCATTAAGATGGAATAATCTTTATACAACTGACTTACATTTATCAAACGAAGGAAAACAAAACGTTGTTGATGGAACTTGGGGCGATTGGACATTACAAGAAGGAGAAAATGATATCTATATGTTGAATAATAGAAGCGGTGAGAAATTTAAAATAAAATTAGAAAAAATAATAGAATAAAATGGGAGTATTATCAAGTTCAGGTTTACCTATCGGTTTTATGCAAATTCAAATACCAATTGTACAACATGCTTCTACAACAGTTGGTACTGTAAGTTTAAATCCAAGATATAATAATTCAACAGCAGATACTAAATTATTTGATTCGGCTGGAGATTATGCACCATCCGCCGCTGCGGGAGGTAATGCTTATGTTGATTTAGCATTACCAATGTTTCCACATCATGGTACTTGGTATAATAACACACACGATAGTAATTCTGGTAGAAGAAATGGTAATGCGGGAACTGCAATAGGGGATATAAGTAGAGTTTCTTTATGGGCACAATTAGGTGTTGGTGATAGTCCACATCCTGGTTTTAATTATTCATATGCGCACATTGCTATGTTACATAATTCCGCAGGTGCTTATCACTCATATCAAACAACAAATTCACCCTCACCAAATTATAGTGAACCAAGAACATTAGATGGCAGTAATAGTTTAAATTCTTTTGCAAACTTTAGAGTTAGTGGTCAATTTTATGCTGGTGGTGCTTATGGTGGTTGGTATTGTTTGGCTAATCATGTTGGTGGATTATTTGCGAATTCCGACACTATTAGAATAATAAACTTGGGTGGAAATACAGATGAGCGTAGTAGATTAAGAATTATTGATTTAGTTTATATAATACATGGTAGATTGGGTTCTACTGGTGGTTAATTTTAAAAATATATTAATATGAAAATTATAGAATTTGGAAATTGTGTTTGGAATGGTCCAAAAGAGAATAAAGGAATACATTGTAAAAATGATTTTGATAAATTAAAAGAAGTTTATGATTTTACACAAAATCCACCTGTTTTAGTTTATACAAAAACAGATGAAGAACTATACATTGAATGGGAACAATCTGAAATAAATGAATTTGCTCAAAAACATATTTTCAAATATTATCCATCTTGGAAACAATCTAATATTCTTAGAGAAAATGACACAGAAAAGGTTACAAAAATGGGTGTTTTTATCGATGCTGTAAGAGATTGGTCAAATCAAGAGAATCCAAACCCTTGGGATGATTCGTTAGAACTCATTATACCTTAAATAATATCGACCCATAACCGAATCCCTAAGTATTTATAGTTAAACTATAAATTAATGGAATTTTACGGTTCAATTGACTCGGTTTCAGGCTCGATAACAGCTTCCGTCTTTACAGGTTCATTCAAGGGAGACGGTGGTAATTTATATAACATCCAAGCATCGGGTGTTACAGGTCTAAACCTATCACAAATAGCAAGCGGAAACGCCACAGCATCAATTTCATCAACGGGTTTTACCGTTAATAAAAATACCCAAATTCAAGGTGATTTATCCGTTACAGGGTCAATTATTGCAACCAACTATATTGTAAGTTCATCTGTAACTTACATGACCACAAGTTTTGCTAGTGGTTCATCCATGTTTGGTAACGATAATAACGACGTACACCAATTTACGGGTTCAGTTCAAATTACAGGTTCAATATCATTAAACGGACAAGCAATTGGTACAGGTAAATTAGATGAAACAACATTCCAATCATATACATCTAGTAATGATAGTAGAGTTTCTGCACTTGAAACATCAACAGGAAGTTTAAATAGTTTTACATCATCTATTAATACAACAATTAAAAGTAAATTAGATACTGAAAATATTATTTCAGGTAGTGTTCAAGTTAACATCACAGGAACAACAGGATATTCAACTTTTAGTTCGTCAATTAGCTCATCAATTAGTTCTTCAGTTGTAAGTTTATCGTCATCAATTGCCTCCACAACAAATAATTTATCAACAGATATTACGAACTTAAGTTCTTCTGTTGCCACAACGGACTTAAATCAATCAAATAGATTAAATTCAATTGAGGGTGTCACTGGTAGTTATGCAACTACAGGTTCTAATACGTTTAAAGGAACTCAAAATATTTCAGGGTCAATCATACCGACAGTAGATAATGCGTATGATTTAGGTAGTCCCACGTACCAATGGAGAGATGTTTACATTTCTTCAGGTTCATTATATATTGATGGAACTAAAGTTTTAAGTAGTACTACACAAGAATTAACAATCACAACAGATACCGGACAATCAATTAAGATATTAGAAGGTACAACAGACTCAATTATTTTACAGGTTGCGGATGGTGACATTGAATTGAAGTCTAGTGGTGATGGTGACATCTTATTGGACCCAACGAATGGTAAAATCATGTTGAAGGGTACTGTTGAAATATTAAATGGACAGAAAATACAATCGTCAGTTGGTGGAACACCAATTGTATTTGCAAATGATATTGTTGTATCAGGTTCTATCGACATTACAGGTACAATTGAAGGAATTAACCTAACAGATTTAAGTTCATCTGTTAATACGAGATTAGGTAATTTAGAAACTAGTGGTGGAAGTTTAAATTCATTTACAGCATCTGCAAATAATAGACTTAATTCATTAGAAAGTGCTTCTGGAAGTTTAAATTCATACACATCAAGCAACAACACAAGATTATCTACTATTGAGACAACCACTGGTTCTTTAAACAGTTATACATCAAGTAACAACACAAAATTGTCTTCTATTGAAACAACAACTAGTAGTATATTAAGTGTTAATACAACTCAAAATGGTAGATTAGATTCTTTAGAAACGACTAGTGGAAGTATATTAAGTGTTAATACAACTCAAAATGGTAGATTAAGTTCTATTGAAGGAAAATCTGGAAGTTATGCAACAACCGGTAGTAATATATTTCAAGGAGACCAAACGATTACAGGTTCATTGTACGTTTCACAAAATTTAATAATAGCAGGTTCATCTTCTATTCAAAATATTAGTTCATCAGTTGTTAATATTGCTGATAATATTATAACGGTTAACGCTCTTAACCCATCGGTTAGATTCGGAGGACTTGCAGTTATTGATAGTGGGTCATCACCACAAGTTTCTGGTTCTATGTTATTTGACTCAGTTAACAACCAATGGTTATTCGTTCATCAAAACCAAGGAACAGTTACCTCATCAGTTTTATTAATGGGTCCCGAGACTTATAATGATTTGGGTAACGAATCTTATATAACAGCAAACAGGTTAGTAAAAAGTACAGGTATTGAACATTTAGCTAATAGTAATATTAGTGATAATGGTACAACAGTTACTATACTTTCAAATACAGTTGTTAATGGAACATTTAGCGCAACAGGAACAACATTAGTATCTGGTTCATCCCAAATCACTCACGATTCAACAACAGGATATGTTGCAAATAGACATATCGACCATAGTGCAGTATCAATTTCTGCGGGTAATGGTTTATCAGGAGGTGGAGATATAACCACAACTCGGACACTTACTTTAGATACATCATCGGCAACATTTACCACAGGTGTTAAATCTAAATTAAATGCCGATGGAGTTGTGTCTGGGTCATCACAGGTATCATTCAATGGAATTACAGACAAACCAACATTGGTCTCTGGTTCCTCACAAATAACATTTAGTGGAATAAGTGGTTTACCAACATTAGTTTCAGGTTCATCACAAATTTCATATGTAGGTTTAAGTAACATCCCTGGTGGTATTGTTTCAGGTTCGGCACAAGTTGATTTAACCGCAACAACAAATTATTCTACAGGAATAAAAACAAGATTAAATGCTGAGGGTGTTGTATCTGGTTCTGCACAAATTACATTAACAAGTACTCAAGTTACCAATGGATTAGGTTACACACCTTATAACGCAACAAACCCAAGTGGTTATATTACTGGTATTAACTCAAGTGCGGTAACAACTGCATTAGGTTATACACCATATAATTCAACAAACCCAAGTGGTTATATCACAGGTATATCATTTGCAAACGTTTCATCAAAACCAACAACAATTAGTGGTTACGGAATTACAGACGCAATCACAACAAGTAATATTAGTTCACAAACAGTTTCTAATTCAAGTCAATTGCAAGGTTTAAGTAAGGCACAACTTTGGAATAATAGTGGTCAAAACCATAGTACGTATCAAACCTTTGCTGCAATACCAAATTTCGGTGTGTGGTTTATGCAAGCTTCTGCGGCGGCAGATACACCACAATCAGCTTCTCAATACTATGTACAAACACAAGGTTTAGGTAATGATTATGCGTATGGTACTTATGGATTAATGACTGCAGTGGCGAGAGACCATGCTGTTAAATATACCTATTATAGAACACAAGAAAATGGTACTTGGGGAGCTTGGACAAAGGCAGCCGCTGGATATGCCGATACCGCTGGTTCATTATCGTCAATGAATATATCTCAGTTTACAAATAATAGTGGATATATTACAGGTGTAACAAATATTAGTGGTACCGCCGCGAGTGAAACATTAGCAACAGTTACAGGTAGAGGAAATTCTACAGCACAAAATATTGTTTTTAGCAATGGAAGAAAGGGTCTTGTGGGTGTTTATGACGCGGCTCAAACCCAAGCAATATTTGCTATGGGTGCGTCATACGTTTTAACAGATGGTGGTGGGTCAGGTACTATAGGTAATCATTATGGACTTGCTTGGTCATATAATCCAGACTACGGTGGTGCGGGAAATAACCCACAATCAAAAGCGGGTTTAAACCATCAGTTATTACATATGCAAGCGGGCATCACCACCACAGCAATTGGTTCTGGAATATGGACTAGCGGTGGAATAACTTGTGGAACTGTTTTACCTCTAAGTAATAATTCGTATAATTTAGGATCAACAGGAACACGTTGGGCTAACATCTATACCAATGACTTACACTTAAGTAATGAAGGTAAAGAAGGTGGTAATGAAATAGATGGGACAACAGGTGATTGGACTATACAGGAAGGCGAAGAAAATCTGTATATTATAAATCATAAGAATGGTAAGAAGTTCAAAATAGATTTAACAGAAATAGTATAGTATGCCATTAAATGTAGAAGGTACAATATTTGGGGATAAAACGATAACACCAGCATCTGGTACATTGTCATTACCAAGCACATCATTAGCAATTAGTGGTTGGCATAGAAGAGGTATTAATAATCCCATATTTAGGGCAAACGGTTCATTAAATGCTTGGCGGTACCCAACCGATTCCGGTTGGAATGGTGCTGCAACATGGAATGTGTTAGACTCAAGAATTGCATGGGTAACCACAGATAGAACAGGTAATTTTAGTACTAGTACAGGTAGATTTACCGCACCATCTGCGGGTTATTATCATTTTATGATGAATCTTTATATGTTAAACGATATATCAGCACCATACAACACCGGTGCTGGTTATATTCACCCACAATTTGCAAAAAACGGTGGATTAGGTTGGAATAATGGTAACACACCATATACAATTTACACATATGGTGCCGCTGCGAATTATCCCGATGGTATTAGTGTATCAGGGGTTATGTCTTTAGCTGCGGGTGATTATGTTGATATTAGAGTTTATATTAATGCAAGTACAACTAGACTTTATGGAGCACATACAGGATTTTGGGGGTGGAAAATTGGTTAAAAATTAATTATATTTATAAAAAACAAAAAATATGGCACAGTACACAGTAACATTAACAGACGCACAAGAAAAAGCATTAAGATGGGTTGCAGTTGATCCACAAGATTGGGTTGAAAATTTTGTATTTGCAAGATGTGAATCTGCAATTGATGAAATAGTAAATGATGAGATAAAAAGAAAATTAGCCGCTGGCGAAACAATATCAGGATCAAAAGAAGAAATTGTTATGGCCTCAAACATTGTTTCAGCTGAAGAAAGAAGCCAAGCTCAACCTGATGTGTTTGGTGACATGATAAACCCAACACCTGATCCATTTATATAATGCCAATTTATTTAGGAGGAGCAACATATAGTAACAATACAATAGCCGGTGCAAGTAGTGCATTAGCGTTGACTGGAAATCTAGTTCAACCATCACCCTCGGCTTATTCAACAACTATTGGTGTTCAACCAGCATTTAACGCAAACGGTAGTGGTGCGTGGATTTACCCATCTTCATTTGGTGGAGGTGGTGCTTGGAGAGAATTAGGAAGTCCAGTAGGTTGGGGAGTAACACAACAAGGTGCAGGGTCTTATGGATTCAGTACGTCTACCGGTAGATACACAGCACCTGTTGCGGGAAAGTATTATTTTCACTCATCAGCGTACTATAATATTGATAGTAATAGTACATCAGGATACATTCATTACCAATTAGCGGTAAATGGTAACGTAACTTGGAACAATAGTAGAACCCCATATAATATTTATGGTCACGGGGAATTAGCACAACACTCAGATGGTATAAACGTATCAGCAATAATGAGTTTAGGTGTGGGTGACTATGTTAGTATTATCCCGTATTGGGGTGGAACTATTGGTAGGATTTATGGTAGTTATACATTATTCTGTGGATATTTAATAGGTTAAATTATGGCAATATACGTAGGAGATACAACATATACTGAATCAACAATAAATCAAAACTCTGGAGTCTTTGACACAGCGGTATCCTTGAATGGTAATTTAAGTGTTGGTACAAACTTACGGGCATCAGGACAACCATCTTTTAATGCAGCGGGAACCGTAGCCACTTGGATGTATTCTACTAATTTTGGCGGAACGGCATGGAGAGAAGTTGGTAGTCAAATGGGATATACATCAACACAAGTTGGTTCTGGATTTAGTAATTCAACGGGTAGATTTACCGCACCATTAGCGGGTCATTATTATTTTTATGCACAAGCATATTATTATAACGATAATAATTCAACCTCTGGTTACATTCATTTTGGGTTTGGTAAAAACGGTGTGGATTCTTGGAACGAAGGATATACCCCATTAAACATATATGGTCATGGTGCCGTTGCAAACCATGTGGATGGTATTCACACACATGCTATCATTTATTTAGGTATTGGTGATTATGTTAGTGTTAGACCGTATTTCGGTGGAACTGTTGGTAGATTCTACTCAGATTACTTTTTATTTACTGGAATGTTTTTAGGTGCCATGTAATTTACATTTTAATAAAAATTACGTATATTTCACCTATGAATAACATAGGATTTGGTATATTTTGTTTTGGTGAAGACTATTATTATAGAGGTGCTAAAGAAAAAATAAAACAATTATTAAATGTGGGATTATCGGTTTATGTACTAACAGATAAACCCGAGGAATTTACAGAAGTTACTACAATTCAATATGATAGACATTTAAAATCATATTCAGATAAGATGATATTACCAAAATACATCTTAAAAAATCATGACATCTGTATCTTACTTGATGCAGACACACACGTCACAGATTATTCATTTTTAGAATCATTAAAAACATATAAATTTAATAAGGGTATAACATACATTGATACTCTATTGAATCATAGTGCAAAAAAAGGAATTGTAAAAGACTTAATAAATGAAACCAATCCAGAATGGAAAACATATGTTGAGTATGCTGCTAAATTGTACCCACCATTTTTTAATTTTGAAACAATGTGGGAGTACTTCTTAGTTATTAATAAGGATGGTTTCGATTCAGATTCATTTTACTATTATT